>Ga0247609_10000503_pt1 | contig 54137 bp, 53 predicted proteins | sample 172DNAGHGlowgp2_FD_193487 | JGI IMG/M metagenome (GOLD analysis project Ga0247609, IMG submission 193487) | Sheep rumen microbial communities from Palmerston North, Manawatu-Wanganui, New Zealand - 1728 DNA GHGlow gp2 | ecosystem: Host-associated > Mammals > Digestive system > Stomach > Rumen ... | reverse complement strand
AAGATAATTTGTTGGATACCTGTAGGTTGTATTGATATTTTTTGTATTTTTGTACCAGTTCTTTGAGAGGTCATTATAACGGCAAAATCGGACAGATTCCCCTGTTTTTGTACCATTATTGTACCACAAAACGCTAACTTGCTATTGGTCAGCACCGATTATATAAGAGGAGGTGAAATAATCCCCCACATACCGAATACCCCAACGCGGGTGCCGATGAGGAATCGACACCCGCGTTTTTTTGTTGTGTGTGGCGGCATGACGTGCGGCGGCGGTCACGGAGAGACGGAGGCTCGGTATAAAATTGAATATATTCCGCTATGAAACGGAAAAATTATGTTTCGTAGCGGAATATGATTCATTTTATCCGAAAATAATCGTATCTTTGCCGCCGGAATCAATAAGACGAAAACGTATGTGCATCATCATCGGAAGAGAAAAGGAAATCGAAGAACTGGAGCGTCGTTATCGAAGCAATCGCCCGGAGTTCGTCGCGGTGTACGGCCGTCGGCGCGTGGGCAAAACGTTCCTCATCAATGAGGTTATGCGCGACAATATGGTCTTTCATCACACCGGATTGTCGCCCTATGACCGCAAACGGAAAGTCACGCTGAAAGACCAATTGCAGAACTTCTATTTCTCGCTGATCCGTCACGGCATGGAGGGTAACAATCCGCCAAAGACGTGGTTGGAGGCTTTCTTCATGCTGGAGCAACTGCTTGAGCGTCGAGACAACGGCACAAGGCAAGTGGTGTTCATCGACGAGCTCCCCTGGATGGACACGCCGAAATCGGGATTCCTTACCGCGCTGGAGGCTTTTTGGAACGGCTGGGGCAATGCCCGCCACAACCTCTGCCTCGTCGTATGCGGGTCGGCAGCCTCCTGGATGCTCGACAGCCTCATCAACAACAAGGGAGGACTCTACGGCCGGCTTACCTGCGAGATGCACCTTGCTCCCTTCACGCTGAACGAATGCGAACGCTTCTTTGAAAGCCGGGGTATCAAGCTTTCACGCTACAACATCACCCAAGCCTATATGATTCTGGGAGGCATACCCTATTATCTCGACTGTTTCGACCCGTCGCTCAGCCTCGCACAAAATATAGACCGTCTGTTTTTTAACCCAAAAGCAAAGCTCGGCGACGAGTTCGACCGCCTGTTCAGCTCGGTGTTCGATCACGCCCAAGCCTGTATGGAAATTGTGAGCGTTCTTAGCCAACGGCACGCCGGTTACACCCGAGAAGAAATTGCGGAGAAGACGGGCATCAACCCCAACGGTGACTTCACTGCTCTTTTGAAAGCGCTCATTGCCAGCGATTTCGTAAAGAAATATGTTCCCTACGGAGCCAGTCTGCGCGAACCGCATTACAAGCTCACAGACTGTTTCTGCTGGTTTTGGCTTCACTTCAAAGAACAAAGCGGCATCGTCGAGACCGACTATTGGGAACACCACTTGAAAGAGCAGGAGATCGCGTCGTGGCGGGGCATCGCCTTCGAGGAGGTTTGTCTGCAGCACGTCCAACAAATCAAGGCGGCCTTGCAGATCGCAGGGGTCACGTCAACCGAGTCCGCTTTGGTGGTGAAAGGGAAAAACGAAAACAATGGGATGCAAACAGACCTTCTCATCGACCGTGCCGACGACGTGGTGAACGTGTGCGAGATGAAGTTCAACAAGACAGCCATCAGCATCGCGAAAGACTATGCCGAGAAGCTCGCCGAACGCATTTCCACGCTCGCGGAGGCAAACCCAGCCAAGACCTTCCATCTGACTCTGGTCAGCGCTGCCCCTCTGAAAACCAACAAATATTCAGACATTTTCACCTCGAAAGTGACGATAGACGAACTGTTCAAATAACAAGGGAAGCGTCGGCCTGGAATAAGGATGCATTACTGGACAAGAAATGCCGCATTGCCACAAACGCCTCCATGATTTGTATGCTAACGTGTACGGCTGTTTGTCCACGCAAAATGGCGGAAAGCATGGCCACGCCTTGTTCGGTGAAAACAAAGGGTAATGAGCTCGAATGTTTTAACGTTTCGAACCGGTCACAATCTGTGACCAGTTTAGTCCTCTCTTCTTCTGACAGTTGAAATCTGACATTAGAAGGAAAACGTTCGATGTTCCGTTTAACAGCTTGATTCAATGCTTTGGTCTCTACATCATAGAGCATAACTAAATCACGGTCGATCCTGACTTGTTGTCCACGAATCTCCATGATCATTGATTCGATTTGTGCAATGCAGTACAAAGAGACAATCTTTTCAAAAGCAAGATTCTTGACTTGTTTGCCAAATACCCGAACATTCCGCTGTATAAGTTGGGCTTCAACAATCAGTGGCGGCAGGAGGATATTTGGAAATAGTTTGACCTATTCTCCGATTCGTTTGATTCTGTTTTGAGGTTTGGGCTTGAGGTTTGTTGAGCCGTCTCGTGTGATTTCCATTATTCCATTTTCGGTTATAACGAGGATGATGGACAAGTTGTGTTCAGCCATAATCTGTACGGCAACGGCAAGAGGGCGACATTATATGCAGTTGCCTACTATGCAAAGAAAAGAAAAGGAAAGATTTCGGACGACTTGTTGGAAAAATTGGCGGGATTGGACAAGTTACAGGAGCAAGAGATTGCCTACAAACTGTACGCATTAGGGGAAATGAAGAGGATTTTGGGGGATTTTATAGATAGGTTGTAAGATTTACCTATTCCTCACGGTTCGTTACTCGTTCAAGCGCAGCCTTTGCCAACAAGGAGCGCAACCTGCGGATGGTAGTCTCCACTTCCTACTTGCTCGACGCTCGTCAGGTGGTAATCTCCCCAATAACGCCCGACGGCTACCCCGTGAGCCGAGGCGAAGGTGCTACGGTTCGTCCAGCCGTCAAGCGTACTGACCGCCAAGCACGTTTCCTCTCACTATACGAGCCGGGCGACACCACGGCTGTTATGACTATGAAGATGCGGGCTAACGGCTACCTCCGTATATCCGAAGCCGTGACCTACAAGGTCGCCTGCGAGTGCGGGGTGAGCCTTGACAAGCCCGCCAACAAGTACAAGGGCAGGTATGACTACAAGGAAAGCAACCGAGGCAGGTACAAGATCGCATACGACCGCAACGGCAAACGGACGATGGTGCGGGTGGAGGACATCGACAATGTGACTTGGTTCGCCGATTTTTTTATCCCGCGTATTTGCAAATTGAGTACTTTTGCCGCCGTAAAATCAAAAACCGAAACAATGAGAAAGAACCTCTTTGCCGTTGTCCTGCTGTGCGCACTCGCGCTCGCCGGCTGCAAGACCAAAATCGACACGCAGGCGCTGAACGCGCTCACCTCGCTGTCGCAAATCACCCCCGCGGACATCAAGACCCGCTCCCTGACCGTTGCGGACTCCGTGGAACAAAACCACATTAAAGGAACGGTGAAGATCGAAGCCGACTTCCCGGAATCCGGCAACTTCTTCGTAATCAACAACATCCGGGAGTGGATGTCGGAGCAGATGGGCGGCACCTACGAGGGAAGCCTGGAAAACGGCCAGAAGATGATGGAGCACTACAAGTCCGAGACCCTCAAGGACTTCCAATCGAGCATCATCCCCGACATGCCTGCCGTTGAGGGCATCTCCTGCTACAAGGAACACTATTTCGCGAAATCGGAGGAAACCGACCGCTATGTGACGTACTACTACGCACAGGAGGGCTACGCCGGCGGTGCGCACGGCTGGCACATCGCGCTGGGACAAACCTTCCGCAAATCCGACGGCCGCCGCATCGACTACGACATCTTCCGCGAAGAACTGAAGGACGAGCTTGCCGAGCTGGTCAAGGACAACATCTTCACGCAATACTTCGAATCGGACAAAAACGACATGGAGAACCTGCTGACGATGGAGAACAACGACTATTTCCCGCTGCCCGTCTCCTCACCCTATTTCACGGCCGACGGCGTGGTCTTCACCTATCAGCAGTATGAGATCGCAGCCTACGCAGCCGGACTTCCGTCGTGCGTGATCACCTATGACCTCATCGAGCCGTTCCTCACCCAGGCGGGCCGCGAGCTGGTCAATATTACGCATGTGGCGGAAAACTAATGAAGAATGTAGAACAAAAACACTATTAAGAAAAGCGCTGACTCCTTCGTGAGGGATCCGCGCTTTTTTTAAGTCTCGTGTACTAAGTCACAAGTCTTACTTCAGATTCGTATCAAACCAGTCAATGAAGTTGCGGTGCCAAAGGAGGCTGTTCTGCGGTTTCAGCACCCAGTGGGTCTCGTCCGGGAAGTAGAGGTAGCGGCTCGGGATGTGGCGCATTTGCGCGGCATTGTAGGCCGCCATACCCTCGGAAGCGACGATACGGAAGTCATACTCGCTGTGGATCACGCAAATCGGGGTGTTCCACTTATCGACAAACAGGTGCGGGGAGTTGGCATAGCTCTTCTTGACCTGCGGGTTGTTCCAATCCCAGTAAGGCCCGCCGATGTCCCAGTTGTCGAACCACATCTCTTCGGTCTCCAAATATTGCTGCTCGAAGTTGAACATGCCGTTGTGCGCCAAGAAGGCTTTGAACCGACGGCCGTCGTTGTAGCCCTTCACGTCGTGGTTGTGACCGGCCAGCCAATAGACGCTGTAGCCGCCGAAGCTGGCACCGCATGCGCCAAGACGTTCTTTGTCAATCTGTTTCACGCTGTCGGCGAAGAAGTCAGCCGCCCGCATGTAGTCCTGCATGCAGAGCCCGCCGTAGTCGCCGCTGATCTCCTCGGTCCAGGCCTGGCCGAAGCCCACGGTGCCGCGACGATTCGGGGCGATGATGAAGTATTCGCCGCCGCTCATCACCATGAAGTTCCAGCGGGTGCTCCAGAACTGGCCCACTTCGGATTGCGGGCCTCCCTCGCAGTAGAGCAGTGCCGGGTAGGTCTTCGTGCTGTCGTAGTTGTACGGATAAATCAGCCACGTGAGCATGTCCTTGCCGTCTACGGTCTTGATCCAATGCTCCTCAACCTTGCCCATGCGCACCTGCGAAAGAATGTCGTCGTTGATGGCGGAAATCTTCTTGCCCTCGCCCTTGACGGCATTCGCGTTATAGACATAGATTTCAGAAGGATACTGCATGGAGACTTGGTCGCAGTAGAGTTTGCCGTTCACCAACTCGAAGCTGTGAATGTCGTGGCAGCCGCCGGTGACTTGACGGAATTCCTTGGTGCCGAGATTGCAGGCGAAGACCTGGTCGGTTCCGCGGTAATAGACCACGCCGAGGATTTCCTTGTCGTCGTCGCTCCAGCTGATGCCGGTGAAGTAGTAGTCGAAATTCTCTGACATGTTGGTGCGCTCGCCGGTGGTGAGATCCATCACCATCAAGCGAATCAAATCGCTTTCATAGCCGTCGCGCTCCATGCTCTCCCAGGCGATTTTCTTGCCGTCGTGGCTGAACACGGGATTCTGGTCATAACCCATAATACCCTCGCTGAGATTCGTGGTGGTCTTCTTCTCTATATCATAAAGGAAGATGTCGCTGTTGGTGGAATGCGCGTAGTCGTAGCCGGTCTTCTTGCGGCAGGTGTAAGCGATTTTCTTGCTGTCGGGGCTGTAGTTGTACTGCTCTACCCCACCCCACGGACGCATCGGGCACTCGAAAGTGCTGTCAATGAGGCAAACGGCATGCTCCACATCAATCTTTTCGCCGAACTCTGCGAGGAAGATCTGCGGGTACTCATCCACCCAGTTGTCCCAATGGCGGTACATGAGGTCCTCGTTGATGCGGCCGGTGGTTTTGTCGAGGCCGGCGTAGAGTTTGTCGAGGTGGCCGGGACGCACCACGGGTTTAGTGGTGATGAAGACGACGGACTTGCCGTCGGGGGCGAGCTTGAAGCCTTCGAAACCGCGCTCGTGGGTGGCGATAATCTTCTCCTTGCCGTTCTTGACGGTCATGGAGATGATGTCGTTGTCGCGGCAGAAGAGCAGCGTCTCGTCATCGTCCCACACGAGATTGAACTCGCTGGCGGCTGTAGTGGTGAGGCGCGCCACGTTCTTACCCTCATTGGTCATAAGGTAGATCTCGGCGTTGCCCTTGTTCTGCTCCATGTCATAGTAGGTCACGGTGTAGGCGATCTGCGAGCCGTCGGGGGAGACGGCCTTCTCGCCCATCTTACCCAGCGCCCACATCACCTCCGGGGTGAAACGGCCGTCCTGAACCTGGATCTCGGGCTTCCCGATGACCTTCTCGGTGGAGGTCTCTTGTTTCTTGTTGCAGGCACAAATAAGTGTCAGCAACGCAATTGCGATAAATAGTTTCTTCATATTCTATAATATTTGATGTTCGAAAATGAAAGTGCAAAAGTAATATTTTTTTGGGCAACAGAGAAAAGACAACAGGCAACAGAGATCGAGAAAAAAACTATTTTTGCAGCGGCTTAGGTGTTGCGCCATTCTTGCCGCAAAACAGTCGCCAGGAATGGCACGCGGCTCGGAGATCCCCGGTATCATCCAAGGCACCATCTGCCATCCGCAGGCTATATGGATCCGATTCGAGAACTTCGAGTTGGCCAAGAAGGAGGAGTTGCCGAAGCTGTACCCGCAGCATAAGGCGTTGATAGAACGAATGTGTAAAGAATAACCATAAAATAGACCCATTATGACCTTACAAGAAGCCATCGTTGCCCGCCACAGTGTGCGGCAATACATTGAAAAGCCTATCGAGGCGGAGAAAGTCCAACAATTGCAAACCCTCATCGACGAGTGCAACCGCGAGGGCGGACTGCATATACAGTTAGTAACTGAGGAGCCTAATGCCTTTGCCGGCGGGATGGCCAAGTATGGCAAGTTCCGCGGCGTGCGCAACTACATCGCCATGATCTGCAAAAAAGGCGACGATGTGAAACTCGGCTACTACGGCGAGAAGGTGATCCTGTTAGCGCAAACGCTCGAGCTGAACACCTGCTGGGTGGGACTCTCCTTCCGCAAACAACCCGACCAGTACAAGGTGGACGACGGCGAGACGCTCGTCTGCGTGGTGTCGCTCGGCTACGGTGCCAACCAAGGGGTGCAGCACCCGCAGAAACGGGCTGTTGCCGATGTGACGGAAGACCGCCGCACTGCCGACCACGGCAAGCCCCTCCCTGCGTGGTTCGTGCGTGGCGTGGAAGCAGCATTGTTGGCACCCACGGCCGTGAACCAGCAGAAGTTCGTGTTTGCCCTGCACGATGACAACCGTGTGGAGGCCAAGGCGAAGTTCTCCCTCATCGGCTATGCCAAACTCGACCTCGGCATCGCCAAATACCACTTCGAGATCGGCGCGGGGAAAGAGAACTTCGAATGGGTATAAGTTTTAGCTATGCAAAAGAGAAACATTTTCCATATTGTAATTCCCGTATTGCTGCTGGCTGTATTCTGCACCAGTTGCGGATTTGGCGATTGTGGTGAGAACATGCACTTTCGTACTGATTCTATTTCAAACAACATTTATCAAGAAAAGTATCGTTGTTTTTGTGGCGGGGCGACAACCACGGATGTCATCTATGTATATATCACTGATTCAACCTCTTTCAGAAAATATGTAGGCGACTACGATGATCAAGAATTTATTTTTGTAAAATGCAGAAATGATTCGATAGTGGATGTCTATCAGGAAAAAGACGTTGGTGTTATTGAGCACAATTACAAGACCAAATTGATAAACAGCTACAACATCAATAATTTGAAAAGAAAAAAGAAGTTTGATATCCCTTGTAAAAAGAAGTGGAGATTATAACCTTTTCGGGAACTTCAAGTACATACTATGATAGTTCATAAAATCAAGGCAACAACAAAATGAAAGCTTTACTGATATTTGAACATCCATTCGCAACCTGGAAATTGAAAAATATTAATCGTTATGGAGGATAATAATCACAAAATGATGGATCGTAGTACCCAAATTATCCGCACCAGTTGGATCGGAATCGCCGCCAACGTGCTTTTGGCGGCTTTCAAGGCTGGTGTCGGCATCGTGGCCAGCAGTGTGGCCATCGTGATGGATGCCGTCAACAACCTCAGCGACGCGCTGTCGAGCGTCATCACCATCGTGGGCACGAAGCTCTCGCAGCGTCCCGCCGACCGCAAACATCCCTTCGGCTTCGGACGCATCGAGTATTTCAGCGCCATCATCATCGCCGTCATCGTGCTGTCGGCGGGCATCACCTCGCTCATCGAGTCGGTGAAGAAGATCTTCCACCCCACGGAGCCGAGCTACACGACGGTGACGCTCGTGGTCATCGTGGTGGCCATCGCGGTGAAGATTGTGTTGGGACTGTTCGTGAAACGCAAGGGCACGCAGCTGAAGAGCGACGCGCTGATTGCCTCCGGCTCCGACGCGCTGTTCGATGCCATCATCACGTTGGCCACCCTCGTGTCGGCAGGCATTATGCTGCTGTGGAACGTCTCCATCGACGGCTACCTCGGCGTACTCATCTCGTTAGTCATCATCAAGGCCGGTATCGAGATGCTCGCCTCGCCCGTCAACGAGCTGTTGGGCACCAGTATCCCGGCGGAGCTCACCTCCCAGATCAAGCAGGAGGTCAGCGAGTTCGAGGGCGTACACGGGGTGTATGACCTCATCCTCCACAACTACGGTCCCGACGTGAAGATCGGTTCGCTGCACGTCAGCGTCTATGACACGATGTCGGCGCACGACATCCACGGGCTCACGCGCAAGATCTCCACGCAGATGTTCATGCGGCATGGCATCATCATGACCGTCGGGGTCTATGCCATCGCCACCGGCGAGAACCGGATGTCCGAGTTGCAGGCGCAGGTGATACAGACACTGTCCGCCCACAAAGAGATTGTGCAGGTACACGGTTTCTACTATTCGGAGCGCGACAAGATGCTCTCCGTCGATGTGGTACCCGACATCTCCGTCCACGATGACACCGCTCTCACCGCGCAGCTCACCGCCGAGATACAGCCCTTAGTGCCGGGGATGGATGTAGTGGTCGTGGTGGACCACAACTACAGCGAGTGAGGGGGCGGGAGTTCCGTGCGCAACAATTTCTTACTTTTGCAATCCAAAAAAAGAAACTATGATTGACCAAATCATCGAATACAACAAAACCTTCGTGGCGCAGAAAGGCTACGAACAATACCTCACCGACAAGTACCCCGACAAAAAGTTGGCGGTGCTGTCGTGTATGGACACGCGGCTTACGGAGCTGCTGCCCGCCGCGCTCGGACTGAAGAACGGCGACGCGAAGATCATCAAGAACGCCGGCGGGCTGGTGATTTCCGCCTTCGACTCGGCGATGCGCAGTCTGATTGTGGCCATCTACGAGCTCGGGGTGGAGGAGATCATGGTGGTGGCGCACTCGCACTGCGGGGCCTGCCACATGAGCTACGACCACTTCCACCACGAGATGATCGCCCGCGGCGTGACGGACGAAACGCTTGCCACCATCCGCCAATGCGGCATCGACCTGAACCACTGGTTAGAGGGCTTCAAGGACACCCCGACCTCCGTCCGCAAAACCGTCGAGACCATCAAGACCCACCCGCTCGTCCCGAAGGACGTCTTGGTGCGAGGGTTCATCATCGATTCGGAGACAGGGGAGTTGGAAGAGATCGAGGGGTAATGCTGACCGTCCGCCATATCCACCATTGGTACGAGCCGAAGTTGCTGATGGATGGTCTCCTGGTTCGTCACCATGCCCCCGCTCTACAAGATTCTTTCCGACGTCTTCTTCTCGGTTTGGCTGGTGCGGTTAGTGGTGATACGGAAACGATATTGTAAGATATATTGTAAGAATGGCTTATCTATTATGAGGGTAAAACCGCAGCAAAATCAAAAAAGGCTGCAAGAAAAATCACAAAAAAGGTACGGACCTTATAGCCAGGCTATTCGTGAAATCGCCAGAAATCACGGGTTATATTGCAATCCGCGATAGAGGTTGTGACACAACTGTTGTGCGCAAACAACATTTTTTTTAAAAATTGTTGCCCGTGCGCAACAATTTTTGTTATTTTTGCACCGTGATAATTAAAGTATATGGACACACTATTCAGAAAGAGCGACAGGCTGTTAGCCAATACCTGCACGGATATCGTCCGCGAAAAAATGGGCGAAATCCATTGGAACTCTCAGCTTATCACCATTATAGGTGCAAAAGGGGTGGGAAAGTCCACGCTTATAAAACAATACCTGAAACTGAACTACCCACCCGGTGACCGCAGGGTGCTGTATTGTTCGGCCGACACCGTGGACTTTTCAACTCGCACGTTGGTGGAGCTGGCCGAGGAATTCGTGATCCAAGGCGGAGAACTATTAGCGATAGACGAGATTCACAAATATAAGCCGGGCACTACGGATTGGAGTCGCGAAATCAAGGAAATCTACGAGTTGTTTCCTGATTTGAAGATGATTGTGAGCGGGTCGTCCCTCCTTCGCCTGAAGGAAGGGGACGCCGACCTGTCTCGTAGGGCTGTAAAATACACAATGCCCGGTCTTTCATTCCGCGAAGCCCTCCGTTTCTACCATGCACTGTCGTTCCCCGTTTGGACGCTGGAGGAAATTTTGGCGCATCCCTACGACTTGTGGCAAATGGTTTCTTCAAAGTGCAAGCCCGTGGCCCTTTTCAAGGAATATTTGGAGAAGGGGTACTATCCTTTCCTGTTGGAAGGCGAAGGCGAATATTACACGAAAATCGAGCAAGTGGTGAACTACATCATTGAAACCGAACTGCCCCAAATCTGCAAAGTGGATGTCGCCAATGTCAGGAAGTTGCAGGCTCTTATCGCCATGATTTGCAGTGAAACGCCCTTTGAGCTGAATGCCAACAAGATAGCCGCGGCTCTTGAAATAGGACGTGACACCGTGGTGGAATACCTTAAATACCTTGGGGATGCCAAAGTGCTGAACCTGCTATATTCTGACAAAAAAAGGATTGGAAAACTCTCAAAGCCCGACAAGGTTTATCTGGAAAACCCCAATATCCTATATGCCCTTGCCCCGGCCAAAGTGGAAATCGGCACCCTTCGCGAAACCTTTGCCGTGGATTGTCTTTCCGAGTTTCATGTCGTGGAATACGGCAAAACACAAGGGGATTTCAAAGTGGATTCGAAATACACTTTCGAAATCGGCGGTCGCAGCAAGGACTTTTCACAGATTGCTGGCATGAAGGATTCCTATGTTTTTGCCGACGACTGGGATATGCCCGACGGGGCTAAACTTCCGCTTTGGATGTTGGGATTCCTATATTAAACACTTTACCCTTCCAAAAAAATGTATTTTCGATTTTTCTCTGTTTTTATGAGCAATCCTCTTTTCAATATACGAAACGGCCTGTTCGTCATCGCCTTTTTGCTGGCCGTCAGCGTGCAAGCGCAGCAGCGCGACCGGTTAGGCGAACTTGATGTGGTGTGCCGCAACGAAATCGTGACCCACACCTCAGTGGCCCCCGACGGCACGCTTTGGATGGCGACCGAATGCGGGGAAATTTACCGCGCCGACGACATCCATTCACCGTGGCGCATCCTGAAAGAAGGCTCCTTGGGCGGCGACCAAGGTGAAACCTTTGAGAATACGCGCAAAGCCTTGCAGTTGGTCATGATCACCACTTACGAAATCCGACAGAACGCCCATAGCGGCATCGTGCAAACGCAGGTGAGGATGGACGACTTGTTTTTAAAAGAAGCCTGATTTCGAATATTATGTTAACCGTCCGCCATATCCGCCACTGGTACGAGCCGAAGCTGCCGCACGCGGTCTTCATCAACGGTTTTTTCGCCGGGATGATGAAGGACCATGACCTGCGCATTGAAGCACCGCCTGGGAAATACAGTCTTAAAGTGCAGTTCGGAGGCCCGTTGCGTTTTGGGAAAAGCGGCAAGAGCATCGACCTGTCGCTGTCGTCCACCGCTGAGGTGGAGATACCGCCAAATGGCGAGGTCCTCTGCACGTTCCACGACCGCGAACGGCTTTGGAACATCCTGTTCGACATCGACCTTGTCCCCTGGATTATCTCCTGGTTCGTTACGATGCCACCGCTCTACAAGATTCTTTCCAATGTCTTCTTCGCGATTTGGCTGGTGCGGTTGGTGGTGATAAGAAAACGGTATTATAAGATATGTTGTACAAGTACCCAATAAATATGAACGCTACAGAATACATTCAGAAACTTGGCCTTGAGCCTCACCCCGAAGGAGGTTATTACCGACAGCTGTTCGGCAACGACGAAACAGGTGACAAAGCGGTCTCTACCATCTATTATATGCTGACCGCCAACGATATGTCGGCGTTCCACCGTCTGCATAATATGGTGGAAATCTGGTATTTCCACGCAGGCGAACCGCTCAACATCTATGTGATTGATCCGGACGGGACACTGACCGTCCATCAGCTTTCAGAACAGGAAGAAATGCAGGTGATTATTCAGCCGGAGCAATGGTTCGCTGCTGAAATACCGTCCAAGCGCGGTTTCTGTCTTGTCGGGTGCGCCGTCGGTCCGGCCTTCCGATTCGACGACTTCGAGCTGGCTAAGAAGGACGAGTTGCTGAAGATGTACCCTCTGCATGGTGAATTGATTGAACGAATGTGCAAAAAGTAACCCTGAAATTCATTATTAAAGATATGGGCAATCAACCCGACCGCTGTGCACATATTATCCACACCAGTTGGATCGGCATCGCTGCCAACGTGCTTTTGGCGGCTTTCAAGACCGGTGTCGGCATCGTGGGCACAAAGCTCTCGCAGCGTCCCGCCGAACTCCAACCCTTAGTGCCGGGGATGCACGTGGTGGTCGTGGTGGACCACAATTACAGCGAGTGAGGGTACGATTATTGCTTGAAAAACTCGACAATTCGAGGATTGTGCATTTGGAAAAAGCGTATTTTCGCAACGAAATTCTGAATAAAGACAGATATGATGGCAACAACCATTGATATACCGAATCATGAGGTCAGCTTTTTCAGAAAGATGATTTCAAAGATGGGTTGGACGTATAGTGAAGCGGATGCCGCGCAATCGAAGGCCTCTCCTAAAGAGCAGGCTTTGGCCAAAGTCGACCGTGCCTTTGGCCAACTCCAACAGATGAAAGAAGGCAAATCACGGGTTGTATTGCAATCCGAAATAGTGGTTACGACAAAACTGCTGCGCGCAAACATAAGTTTTAGCTACGCAAAATAGATACATTTTCAAAATTGTGATCCCCGTAATACCGCTGGCGCAACCGAATGTTCACGATACTACTGGCAGATATCCTGCATCACCAGTCCGGCTATTGTGAATCCGAAGATGGCGGTGATGTGTGCCGTGGTGCCGTTGATTTGCGCTTTCGACGAGCACCACTCGTGGTTGGCGAGTTTAGGACTGCCTTCCCCGACAGGGAATTTCGGGCACATGCAGGCGCTGGTCCCGCAGGCGCTGGCCGGACCTTTGTTGGACAGTAACTCCTTGGAATAGACGCAAAGGAACTTCCTCTTCGGGAAGGTGCCGTCTCTCTTGAAGCGTTTGCGGATGGCGCGTGCCAGCGGGCAGCCTTGCACTTGCCAGAACTCAGCCACCTGCACCTTGGTCGGATCCATCTTGAGGGCCGCACCCATGGCCGAGAAGAATTTCCCCTTGCATTGGGTGGCTTGCAGGATGAGATGAACCTTGTCTTTCAAACTGTCGATGGCATCGATGATATAGTCGTAGGTGTCAAGTTGGAACGATGCAGCGTTGTCAGCGCTATAAATCTCTTGAACAGCATTGATCTCTGCTTTCGGGTTGATGTCCAAGAGCCTCTCCTTCAGCACCTCCACCTTGACTTTCCCCACGGTTCGGGTAGTGGCCTGGAGTTGGCGGTTGATGTTGGTGATGCACACGCAGTCGCTGTCAACGAGGGTGAGGTGACGGATGCCGCTGCGCACAAGGCTCTCGGCGCACCAGCTTCCAACGCCGCCCACACCGAAGATGATGACACGCTGGCGTGCCACAACATCCATCGTCTCTGTCCCCAACAGCAAGGTCAGTCGGTTGAAAATGGAGTCTTCAATTCCCATAGGTGTTTTCTTTTGCGATTGAAATCGCAAAAATACAATATTTTTCGATTGTATAATTATTTTAAAATTGCGATGTCTTGATGTATCACGAAAATTGTATTTTTGCACTTTCAATAATTCTGTTTTTATGAGCAACCCTCTTTTCAACATCCAATACGGCCTGTTCGTCATCACCACGTGTGACGGCGGCCGCGACAATGGCTGCATCAGCAACACCATCGCACAGGTGGCCATGCAGCCCGATCGCATCTCCGTGGCCCTCAACAAGGGCAACCTGACCACCGAACTCATCCAGCGTTCGCGCCGGTTCACCGCCTCCATTATCAGCGAGGCCGCCGACTTCGAGCTGTTCAAGCACTTCGGCTTCCAGAGCGGGCGCGAAGTCGATAAGTTCGCCGAATTCAAGGACTGCCGCCGTGTCACGAACGGCACGATGGCCGTCACCCGCGGCACCAACGCCTTCCTCTCGGTCGAGGTGGAGCAGGTCGTCGATCTCGGCTCGCATGTTCTCTTCATCGGGCCCGTCTCCGAGTCGGAAGTGCTCAGCGACGTGCCTTCCGCCACATATAGCTACTACATGGATCACATCAAGCCGAAGCCGCAACCTGTGGGGCAGACTGCCGAGGGCAAGACCATTTGGCGCTGCACCATCTGCGGCTACGAGTACGCGGGCGAGGAGCTCCCGGAGGACTTCATCTGCCCCATCTGCAAGCATCCCGCCTCGGATTTCGAGAAAATAGGGGGTGACGTTTCCAAACGTTATGTCAAGGACTCTGGCACGCTTGGAAGCGAGCCCTCCTACGCCGGCACGCGCACGGAGAAGAACTTGGAGGCCGCTTTCGCCGGCGAGAGCATGGCCCGCAACAAATATACCTATTATGCCTCCGTGGCCCAGCGGAACGGCTACGAGCAGATTGCCGCCCTCTTCCTGAAGACCGCCGACAACGAGCGCGAGCACGCAAAACTCTGGTTCAACCATCTGGGCGGTGTGGGCACGACCGCCGAGAACCTGCTGCACGCCGCCGAAGGCGAGAACTACGAGTGGACGGACATGTACGACAAGTTCGCCCGCGAAGCCGACGAGGAAGGATTCCACGAGCTGGCCGAGCAGTTCAGGGCCGTCGCGGCCATCGAGAAGCACCACGAGGAGCGCTATCGTGCCCTGTTGCACAACGTGGAGGCCGCCGAGGTCTTCCGCAAGAGCGGTGTCAGCATCTGGGAATGCCGCAACTGCGGTCACATCGTCATCGGCACCGAAGCCCCCAAGGTCTGCCCTGTCTGCTTCTACTCCCAAGGCTGGTTCGAGATCAACGCAGAGAACTACTAACCAGGATCATAACAGAAAAGAGAGCAAGCCGGACTGGCCGAAGGGTGATGGTGATGGCGGCCTATAAGGGACGCATCCAAACTTTCCACGATGGTGAGAAGCTCTTCGATGGTTTGGTGGTCGCAGAGCTTGCGCCAGGCCATACTCCAGGTCACAGCGTTTACACGGTGGACGAGGTCTGCCTCATCGCCGGCGATTTGTTGCACGCTCAGGACCTTCAGATAGATCACCCGCAGTTCTGTGCCCGCTACGACAGGGATCCCAAGCAGGCTGTCGCCACGCGCACGCGCATCTTCAAGAGTCTGCGTGACAACGGACAATACCTTGCGGGAGCCCACTGTTACGAGCATTTCATCAACCTCAGGGAGCGCAACAAAGAAGATTAAGGTCGTAGGTTTGCCAAACCTAAAAAAGTGTACCTTTGCGCCCTCAAAATTTCAGACGATTATGACAAAGAAAGACGTGCCGGTGTTACTGCTGACGGGCTATCTGGGAAGCGGAAAAACGACCTTGGTAAACCACATTTTAACAAACCGCAAAGGCATACGTTTTGCGGTGATAGTCAACGACATAGGCGAGGTAAACATTGATGCTTCGCTCATTCAGAAGGGCGGTGTCGTGGCCCAGAAGGACGAGAGTCTCGTGGCCCTGCAAAACGGCTGCATCTGCTGCACGCTGAAGATGGACCTGGTTGACCAACTCACCGATTTGGTCAAGGCCGGGCAGTTCGACTACATTGTGATCGAGGCCAGCGGCATCTGCGAACCGGAGCCCATCGCCCGCACCATCGCCTCCATTCCGAGGATGAACCCCCAATACACCGAGCACGGCACCCCGCGTCTCGACTGCATCGTCACGGTGGTGGACGCCCTCCGCATGCAAGACGAGTTCGCGTGCGGCGGCGACCTGGAGCGCGAGGACATCGGGGAGGAAGACATCGAGAACTTACTCGTCCAGCAGATCGAGTTCTGTAACATCGTGTTGCTCAACAAAGTCGACGAGGTGAGCCGCGACGAGATCACGCACCTCCGCCAGATCATCACCCACCTCAACCCCGGTGCCACCATTATCGAGACCAACTACACAAACGTGGATCTGGAGCGCATCGTCGACACCCACGCCTTCGACTACGAGAACGTGGCCGTCTCTACGGGTTGGGTACGCGAACTCGAACGCGAGACTACCGAGGAGGAAGAACGCGAGGCCCGCGCCGACCACCACCATCATCACGATGACCATGACAACCCGGACGACAAACATCACCATGATGACGACGACGATGAACACGAGCATCACCATCATGGCGATGATGACGATGACGAAGAACATGACCATCACCACCATCACCACCACCATCATCACGAGCATGAGGGCGGCGAAGTGGAGGAATACGGCATCTCGACGTTCGTCTATTACCGCCGGAAACCGTTCAAAATCGCCGAATTCAACAAGTTTCTGTCAAGGAAACGACCGAAAAACATCATCCGGGCGAAGGGTGTCTGCTACTTCAAGGAGTACCGCGACATGTCATACCTCTACGAACAGGCGGGCGTGCAACAGAAGCTCACCGAGGCCGGCCTCTGGTACGCCACCGCGCCCGAAGAGGACTTGGCGCAGCTGATGGAGCAGGATCCCTCGTTCATGCGCGACTGGGACCCTGAATACGGTGACCGCATGGTCAAAATCGTCTTCATCGGACAGAAAATGGACAAGGAGGCGTTAATCCGCGAGTTGGACGACTGCCTTGACGAATAGCGCTATCCCACACCACAATCAGAAACAATGAACGAAGAGACAAACAATCAGAACCTGCTGAAGGACATCACCGAAAAGGAATACGAATACGGTTTTGTGTCCGACATTGACATAGAAGATTTCCCGAAAGGGCTGAACGAGGACATCGTGCGGCGCATTTCGGCACGGAAAGGCGAGCCTGACTGGCTGCTGGAGTTCCGGCTGAAGGCATACCGCTACTGGACCACCTTGGAGGAACCTGACTGGGGACATCTTGAATTCGAGAAGCCAAACTATCAGGACATCCGGTATTTGGCCATCCCGAAAAAAAAGAAACAGCTCGCCTCCATGGACGAGGTCGATCCAGAGCTGGTCGACACCTTCAACAAGTTGGGAATCAACTTAGAAGAACAGAAGGTGCTCTCAGGCGTGGCCGTGGACGCGGTCATGGACTCCGTATCCGTGAAGACCACTTTCTCCGACACGCTGAAGAAGTACGGCATCATCTTCTGCTCCTTCGGCGAGGCGGTGCGCGAGCATCCCGACCTGGTGCGACAATACCTCGGCACCGTGGTCCCCTACACCGACAACTTCTTCGCCGCCCTCAACTCGGCGGTCTTCAGCGAGGGCTCATTCTGCTACATTCCCAAGGGAGTGCGCTGTCCCATCGAGCTTTCCACCTACTTCCGCATCAACGCGGCCAACTCCGGCCAGTTCGAGCGTACGCTGCTCATCGCCGACGAAGGCGCGTACGTAAGCTACATGGAGGGCTGCACCGCCCCGCAGCGTGACGAGAACCAGCTGCACGCTGCCGTGGTGGAGCTCATCGCCATCAAGGACGCGGAAATCAAGTACTCAACCGTCCAGAACTGGTATCCGGGCGACAAGAACGGCAAGGGCGGCATCTACAACCTCGTCACCAAACGCGGTCTCTGCAAGGGCGCGAACTCCAAGATTTCGTGGACGCAGGTGGAGACAGGATCGGCTATCACGTGGAAATACCCAGGTTGCATCCTCAAGGGCGACAACAGCGTGGGCGAGTTCTACTCCGTGGCCGTCACCAACAACTACCAGCAGGCCGACACGGGCACGAAGATGATCCACTTAGGCCGTAACACCCGCAGCCTGATTGTTTCCAAGGGCATCTCCGCAGGCCACAGCCAGAACAGCTACCGCGGACTCGTGCGCGTGGACAAGAACGCCGAGAACGCCCGCAACTTCTCGCAGTGCGACTCGCTGCTGATGGGCGACAAGTGCGGCGCGCACACCTGGCCCGACCTGCAGTGCGCCAACTCCTCATCGGTTTTGGAACACGAGGCCACCACATCGAAGATCTCCGACGACCAGCTTTTCTACTGCCAGCAGCGCGGCATCGACCAGGAGAACGCTGTGAGCCTCATCGTCAACGGCTACGCCAAAGAGGTACTCAGCAAACTGCCGATGGAGTTTGCCGTGGAGGCGCAGAAACTGCTGAGTTTGACGTTGTCGGGGTCTGTCGGGTAATGTTGAATGATGAATGTTGAATGATGAATAAGGGGTGTCGTAGAGACGCAAAATTTTGCGTCTCTACACCTCCCAAAAACGTAATCTACATCATCGAAAACATAATCTACACCTTCCAAAAACGCAACAAACATGAAAAGAATTTTCGCATTGCTGATTTTCAGCATATTATCAATCTCGGCAACCGTTTCGTTCGCGCAACCACAGTACGACCGTGCGCGGCTGCTTGTGTGGCAGGACACCCTCTTCGGGCTCATCGACGGTACCGGGAAGACGGTGCTGCCCTGCGAGTACGAGGACATCACCACCTACAGCAAAAATGTCTATCACCAAGACTACATCGTCGCGAAACGCAATGGGCTGTGGGGTGTGCTGAATTGGGACGGAACCGCATTCCTGCCTTTTAAATACGACGTTGAACCGATCCCCATCCCTAACAGCGAGGGGCTCTTTCTCATTTCCTACAAGGACAAGCCCGGCGGCGTGATTAACAGCCACGATGACACTGTGATTCCGTTTCAATACCGCAACATCGCCTTTGATGAGCTTTCTGAGTACTTCACCGACATTCCTCCCAGACTGACTCATACGACGCATTCAGGCCGGTTAGGCTGCATCAACGAGTATGGCCGCAACATCAATCTACCCGAGTATAGAAATATTGATTTCACAGAAAGACTGATTATCGTCACCGACACGCTCGGCCGCCAAGGGCTGATGGACTACAACGGGCACTGGCTGCGCGAACCTGACTCGCAATACACTTACGACATCATCTGGTACGACTTCAACGTGACCATCACCGAACGGCGGACACACCTGCAAGGGCTGGTGGGCGACGACGGACAAATCGTGCTGCCCATTCGCTACCAGAATATTCAACCGATGTACCCCAATGTCGTTCGTTTGCAAAACACGTCCGGTTTGTATGCCCTGGCCGACGCGCAGTTTCGCGAGCTCACCCCGCACCGATACAAGGAGTTGTTCAACCTTTGTGACATGAACTACACCAACTGGTTTATGGGCATCCTGCCGGACAGTTCAGCGGAGATTCTCGACACACTGGGTCTCGTGTTGCAGACGAACCCGCCGCTTTACTTTGAAAAAGATAATCCGCCTTACGAATTCCCATTGGTTGAAGTGGACGGTGCGTGGCAGCTAGTCGGTCCAAACGGAAAGCTTTTGCCAAAACGCTACAGCGCGGCTTCTCACTACTGGTCTGAGTCGCTGTTCAGCGTGGCCGTTGACTCCCTGCATTGGGGCATCGTGGAGCGCAAAGGCCGGGTAATCGTCCCTTTGCGCTACGTTTCCGCAGACGCCAACGGTGACGACATCATCTTCGCCCGCCGCGCTTCAGGGGAGGTGGATGTCTTCAACGGCAAGGGCCGGAAACTGCTCACCTGCTGGGGTGCAATGGAGGACGGCGACATGTTAGTGGTGGCCAACAGCGAGGGGAAATGGGCGCTCGCCGACCCGAAGACGGGCCGTGTGGTAAGCCGATACTACCAGAGTCTGGAACCGGTCTACTTGCCAGAGTGTTCGGGCAAAATCTTCTGCTGGGAAGTTTACGACGAAAACAAAAGGCTGGGCTATCTTGACGGTCTGGGCCGCGAAATCTTCCCCTGCTCACTCGACAATTCCAAGGTCTATATGCTGCCCGACTCGCCTCTCTACAAATTCTTCGACCACGACTGCTGCTGCGGGGAGAACATCTATAATTATATAAAGGAAAGAGCATGCAGATGATGGTCGGTAAGCCGGTCAAAAACCACCTGAAAAAATATTTTTTAACAGTGTGGTTTTGTATTGGAAAAAAGTCTATTTTTGCGCGCTTAAAAAATCTCGATTATTATCCTTAAGTTAGCAAAGGAAAAAAGTTAAAAATCAGAGAGATATGGGTGAAGATATCTCTCACAAAAAAATGAGAAAAAAGAAAAAATGGATGCAGTAAGTTACAAAACAATCTCGGCGAATGAGAAAATCGTCAAGAAAGAATGGGTGCTCATCGACGCCCAGGAGATGGTTGTGGGCCGCCTTGCTACACAGGTGGCGCGCATACTGAAAGGCAAGAACAAGCCTTATTACACGCCTCATTTCGACTGCGGCGACTATGTGATCATCGTCAACGCGGAAAAGGTGAAATTCACGGGCAAGAAGTGGACTGACAAGCTCTATGTCCACCACACCACCTACCCCGGCGGACAGCGTTTCGCAACGCCCAAGGAGGTGATGCGCAAGGATCCCCGTCGCATTCTCGAGCACGCCATCAAGGGCATGCTTCCGAAGAACCGCCTCGGCGCCCAGCTGTTCCGCAACCTCCACGTCTATGCGGGACCCAACCATCCGCACGAAGCGCAGCAACCCAAGTTAGTCAACATTAAGGATATCAAGTAACATGGAAGTCATCAATACATTAGGCAGAAGAAAAACCGCGGTCGCCCGCCTCTATATGAAACCCGGCAGCGGCCAAATCATGGTCAACAACCGTGATTATAAGGAATATTTTTGCGTTCCCACCCTGCAGTACAAGGTCGAGCAACCCCTGCAAGTCGCCAACCTGATGGGCCAGTACGACATCAAGGCCAACCTCGACGGCGGCGGTGTCACCGGTCAGGCCGAGGCCCTTCGCATGGCCATCGCCAAGGCTCTCACCCAGATCGACCCCGAGTTGCGTCCCGCATTGAAAGCCCAAGGCTTCCTGCGCCGCGACCCGCGTATGGTGGAACGTAAGAAACCCGGTCAGCCCAAGGCCCGTAAGAGATTCCAATTCTCCAAACGTTAATCGGAATTTCACTTGGACAGTGTTTAGTATCGAAACGGTGAAGATTCCCGCATGAGGACTACTCCACCGTTGCTTTTAAGAACGTAAACAAATTAAAAAAACATGTCAAACGTACAATTTGAAGAACTGTTAGAAGCGGGATGTCACTTCGGACACCTGAAACGTAAATGGAACCCCGCCATGGCGCCGTACATCTTCATGGAGAAGAACGGCATCCACATCATTGACCTCTACAAGACGATGGACAAGCTCGAAGCCGCGTGCAACGCCGCCAAGAGCATCGCCCGCTCGGGCCGCAAAATCCTCTTCGTGGCCACCAAGAAGCAGGCCAAGGAGACCGTCGCCAACATGGTCAAAGAGGTTAACATGCCCTACGTGACCGAGCGTTGGCCCGGCGGCATGCTCACCAACTTCTTCACCATCCGCAAGGCCGTCAAAAAGATGAGCGACATCGACCGCCTAATCGAGAGCCCCCAATACCAGAACATCTCCAAGCGCGAGCGCCTGCAAATCGCCCGTGAGCGCGCCAAACTGGAGAAGAACCTCGGCTCCATCAGCGACCTGTCCCGCCTCCCTGCGGCCGTCTTCATCGTGGATATCATGAAAGAGCACATCGCCCTGGCTGAGGCCCGCAAGCTCGCCATCCCGACGTTCGCCATCGTCGACACCAACTCCGACCCGCGTACCGTTGACTTCCCCATCCCGGCCAATGACGACGCATCCAAGTCAATCGCCGTGATCCTCAAGGCCATCTGCGACGCCATCCGCGAAGGACAGGCCGAGCGCGAGATGAACAAGGATCGCATGGAAGAGGAAATCGCTGAAATGAACGGCGAAGGTGAAGAGATTGTCGAAGAAGAAAACGACAACCGCGACGGCAGACGCAGAAGAGTCTCCCGCAAGAACAACGAATAATATTAATCACCGAAAAATCAGACAACAATATGGCTAATATCACAGCTGCAGATGTTAACAAACTGAGACAAGAGACCGGCATCGGCATGATGGACTGCAAGAAGGCCTTGGTGGAGGCTGAAGGCGATTTCGAAAAAGCCCGCGACATCCTCCGCAAGAAAGGTCAGAAAGTGGCCGCCAAGCGCGCCGACCGCACCTCCAACGAAGGTCGTATCATCGCCAAGACCAACGCCGACAGAACGAAAGGATACATGCTCGTCATGGCCTGCGAGACCGACTTCGTGGGCAAGGGCGACGAGTTCGTGAACTTCACGGACAACGTCCTCGACAAGGCAATGGCCGCCGACATCAATACAAAAGAAGATCTCCTCAACATGCAGGTTGACGGCATGACGGTTGCTGAGAAGCTGACCGAAATGACCGGCAAAACCGGCGAGAAAATCGAATGCCCCGACTATCAAGTGCTTGAAGCCGCTTACGTGGAGGCTTACAATCACATGGGCAACCATATCGCCACGCTGGTCGGTTTCAACAAACCCGGTGAGAAGGCTGCCGAAGCAGCTCACAACGTCGCCTTGCACATCGCCGCTATGGCTCCCGTCGCCCTCGACGAAAACGCCATCCCGCAAGATGTGAAGGACAAAGAGCTGGCCGTCGGTGTTGAGAAGACCCGCATCGAGATGATTCAGAGAGCCGTCGACTCCGCTCTTCACAAAGCTGGCATCAACCCCGCTCACGTCGATAGCGACGACCACATCAACTCCAATATGGCCAAGGGTTGGATCACCGAAGAACAAGCCGAGCAGGCTCGCAAAATCAAGACTGAGGAAGCCAAGAAAGCAGCTGCTAACCTTAACGAAAAACAGATCCAGCAGATTGCCCAAGGCCGTTTGGTGAAGTTCTTCAAAGAGAGCACGTTGAAATACCAAGTGCTCGCGATGGGCGGCGACGGCAAAGAGAGCGTCGGCGACTACATCAAGAGAATGGACAAAGACCTCAGCTGCGTGAAATTCATCCGCAGACAAATCGGAGGCTAATCTCTTAGACTCATTTTGATATGAAGACCGCGACTGTAGTTGCGGTCTTTTTTTTTGACTTATTGCGGAAATTAATGCGGGAAGGCGGAATATTGCGGAAACATTAAATATGGTTTCAGCTGTTTTCCGCCTTTCCGCAGTTTTCCGCAAAAAATTCCCGAAAACACATCTACAAGGATGCGCGAACATGCAAAAAACATTTCCGCACCCTTTCCACTTTTCCGTAGTTTTCCGCAAAAAAATCATCGAAAACTGCAAAAAAGAATCCGAAACTTGTCTTTACTAAAAATTTTTCATTCAATTGCAATAAAACAAGAATCCTGACGTTTTATATAGACATCAAACAAAATAAAAACGTTATGGATACAAAGTTAGTTTTTGAAAAAGAGTCATCGGCAATCAACCACGCCGTGTACGAAGTCCACAAAAGATTAGGAATCGGACTGCAAGAAAGCCTCTACCAGGAAGCCCTCGCCATTGAACTGGACTACCAAGGCATTCCCTTCGAACGGGAAAAACGGTACATTGTCTATTACCGAGGTCAACGGCTTGACCACTACTACTTCGCCGATTTTGTCTGCTATGACAAAATCATTCTGGAAGTCAAGTCCGTATCACAACTCACCGACCAGCACAAGGCGCAGGTCCGCAATTACATCGGCATTGCCGAAAAACGACTGGGATTGTTGTACAACTTCAACGACAAGTACATGACCCCTGTTCGCGTCCTGAACTCAGACTTGAGAGACTATTGCGGAAACTAATGCAGAAAAGGCGGAAACATGCGGAAATCTCATTAAAAGTTTCCGCACATTTCCGCCTTTCCGCAGTTTTCCGCAATCAATCTTTTTTCCGCCGTTCCGCCACAACCTCTTCTTGTTTCGCAGCGGGCATCTTCATGTACTGGTAAAACTCCATGGAGTAGTTGGCGCGTCCGCTGGTGACATTACGCAGGGCTGTGGCGTAGCCGAACATCTCCATCAACGGGATAAAACCATCAAGTTTCTGCGAACCCTTGCGGAAGCGGCGCATGTTCTCGATGCGGCCCCGGCGCTTGGTGATGTCTCGGGTGATGTTGCCAATGTACTCGTCCGGTGTGTTCACCTCCACCTTCATCACCGGCTCCATCAGCACGGGAGCCATCTTGTTGTAGGCAGTCTTAAAACACTGTGCCGCACAAAGTTGGAAGGCCATGTCGCTGGAATCAACGGGGTGATAGTTGCCATCCACAAGCACGCACTTCACGTCCACCACGGGATAGCCCGCCAAGGGACTCTTCTCCATGGCCGCACGCAAACCCTTCTCAATGGAGGGGATGTACTCCTTCGGTACGACACCGCCCTTACTCACATCCACGAACTCGAAGCCCTTGCCCGGATTTGGCTCGAAACGTATGACCGTGTGCGCAAACTGGCCATGACCACCGGTTTGCTTCACATGCTTATAATTACTCTCAAACGGTTGCGTAATAGTTTCACGGAAGGAGACGCTCGGTGCACCGACCTCAATCGGCACCTTGAATTCGTCCTTTAAGCGATCGACGATGATTTCCAAGTGCAGCTCACCCATACCCGCGATGATGGTCTCCTCCGTCTCGTCGTCGTAATGCGCGTGGAAGGAAGGATCCTCGTTGCTCAGCTTGGCTAATGCCTCGCCAAGTTTGTCGCGATTCTTCGTATCTGTAGGGGTTACCTTCATCTCAATGACGGCTGGCGGCACATTGATGGACTCCAGCACAATGGGCTGCTTCTCATCGCAAAGCGTGTCTCCGGTGCGGGTGTACTTCATGCCCACAAGCGCGACAATCTCGCCCGCGCCCGCCTCGGAAATCTCCTCACGTTCCTTGGCTTTGATACGGAAAATACGACCCACGCGTTCGTTTTTGTCCTTGTTGGTATTGTACAAGCTCATACCGCTCACCAGTTTTCCGCTGAAAATGCGCACGAACGTCTGCTGGCCGACGTATGGGTCGTTGATGAGCTTGAACGCCAAGGCGGAGAAAGTCTCGTTGTTCGAAGGATTGCGCGTGTACGTTTTCTCCTCATCGTAAGGGTCTTTGGCAATGACCGCACCAATGTCAGTAGGCGACGGCAGGTAGTCGATGACAGCATCCAACAACGGCTGGATACCTTTGTTCTTGTAGGCCGCACCACACAACACGGGCGTAACCAGCAACTTGAGAGTCGTCTCGCGGAGGGCTTTGCGAATCTGTTCCTCTGTAACTTCGCGTTCTTCAAGGTAAGCTTCGGCAATTTCGTCGTCAAAATCGGCGAGTTTTTCGATGATGTTCTTGTGTGCAGCCTCGGCAGCCTCCGCGAACTCGGCGGGGATGTCGTTTTCGAAAACCTCTTTTTCGGAGAACGTAAGGGCTTTCATTTTCACCAAATCAATACACCCTTGGAACTCGCTCTCCTGTCCCATCGGGATCTGGATGGGCACGGCGTTGGTTCCCAAATACTTCTCCATCTGAGCGATAACCTCGGAGAAGTCGGCACCGGTGCGGTCCATCTTATTGACAAACGCAATGCGGGGCACGCGGTATTTGTCGGCTTGGTTCCAGACGGTTTCGCTTTGGGGCTCCACACCGCCCACGGCACAGAAGACTGCAACCATACCGTCGATAACGCGCAGGGAACGTTCCACCTCAATGGTGAAGTCCACGTGGCCGGGAGTGTCTATCAGGTTGATCTGATGGCCTTTCCACTCGGCGGTGATGGAAGCGGAGGCGATGGTAATTCCGCGCTCCTGCTCCTGTTTCATAAAGTCCATGGTGGCTTGCCCGTCGTGGGTCTCGCCAATCTTTCGGTTCACCCCCGTGAAGTAGAGGATGCGCTCCGAACAGGTGGTCTTGCCAGCGTCAATGTGCGCGGCAATGCCGATATTTCTCAGTTTTGATATACTTTTCGCCATATAACTATTTGACAATCAATAAATTTATCATTCAAAAATCAAACCGCGAAGATACACTTTTTTGTTTAACCCAAAAAGTGTATCTTTGCACTCTTTAATCGGAACGAACAATGGATCTCTATCATGGTGATTTTCAGGAAGATGAGTTTACCGAGGAGGAAATCTCCCTGGCGAACGGATTCTGCGATGCGTGCGACCGAGGCGTGGTAAAGAGCTACGATGAGGATCAGTACGACGTTATCATCTCGCACCTGATGTTCTCCCAGAAGGCCGACTACCTGAAAAAAGCCATCGAACGGGCTCGCAAAGACTTTCCCGAGGATCCCGAGTTCGTGGTTTGGCAGGCGCGCTATCTCATCTGGAACAACCAACTTGATGAGGCGCAGCAGTTTATGCAGAAGACCCTGCGGCGGTTTCCACCGTCCTCGTTTCTCTACGAGGAGATGGCCTTCATGGCCTACACCTTCAAGCTCAATCTCAACGTCCGGGAGTTGGTCTCCAAAGCCATCGCCCTCGGACCTTCGTCCAACGCCTACTTCATACTCACCAACCTTTACCTCGACAAGGGCAACTTCGACAAGGCGTTCGACTGTTTCATGGATGCCTACCGTCTCGACAACGGCGTGCTCTACAACCTCGACATGCTCATCCAGAACCACAGTTTCCAGCGCACCGAGCGTTTTGATGCAGACTTGGCCTTTTCCGAACGGCTGTGCCGCGAGTTTCCCCTTGACAAACAGATCTGGATGGTGACGGGCACGCTTTACGCCATCAACGGCCAACACGCCGAAGCACTGCAGGCGTTCGAGTTTTCCAACGCCATCGAGCCCGATGTGCTGATTTACTACGCCATCGCGCAAGAGCATTGCCATCTCGGGCACTATCAGGAAACGCTCGAAATCTGTCGTATTGCCCGTGAGATGGCCAGCGAAATCAGTGCCAACGTTTTGATGGGCAAAGCCTTGCGTCATCTTGGACGTTTCGAAGATTCGCTGTTGCATCTGCTCAAGGCCGACGAGAGCGACATTGACTTTCCCTTCGCCTTCTCCGAGCTCGTAAACACCCTTCGCGCGATGGGCCGCTTGGACGACATTCCCGAATACATCGACCGGTTCTACATGGCCGAGGACCTGCCGCTCGAAAGGCTGGAGTGGGTTCTCGACTGTCTGAGTGCCGTTGACACCGGCTTCGCATACGAGCGACTTTGCCTCAACGCCCGCGACCGCTTCTCCACTAACGAAGAATACTGCGCATGGCTCACGGAAATCTGCTACATGCTGCACACCCCGAAAACGGCCATCTCCATCCTTGACAACGAGTACGCCGACAGCGAGGATCCTTACCTTTTCGAACATCTCGGCTACTTCTACGCCCTGCTTTACCTCGCCGACGGAGTGCCTCTCCAAGCCCTCCATCACCTCCAGAACGCGCTCGTCATCTACGAAGATGGCATAACCGAAGATTTTCTCGACATTGACACTGACAAACTCTACGAACAGTACCCCGACATCTACTACCTCGTGAGCCCCTACCTCGACCGAGTCTCCGATGTCCGTAACAATTAGTCAGCAATTAAGTTAACGTATAACATATATACCAGAAAGGGCTGAAAGCCTGAAGTATGCTAACCCAGGGTGAACGAAGTGAGCCCTGGGAACAACAAAGGGTGAACGAAGAGAGCCCTGGGAACAACAAAGGGTGAACGAAGTGACCCCTGGGAACAAAGGGTGAACGAAGTGAGCCCCAGAAATAGTAAACAAAAAACATAGATGAAAAAAGCATTAACGATATTCGGATTAATCATGGTAACCTTCACCATGATGCAGGCGCAAACGCAACCCATTGAGTCCCAAGAAAAAGAGTCAGCCACGGGACGTGTCATCTCATGGTACAACGACCACCTGAACTACGGCACCATCACATTGCTGATGACCATTGAGAGTTCGTTCATCCCGTTCCCATCGGAGGTGATTGTGCCGCCCGCCGCCTACCAGGCCTGCAACAGCGACAACGAAGCCCTGTATGTCACGTCGTCCAAGTTCGTCAACGTGCTGCTGGTCATTCTGTTCGCCACGCTTGGTGCCTTGATCGGGGCGCTCATCAACTACGTGCTGGCCCTCTGGTTAGGACGACCGATTATCTACTGGTTTGCCGACAGCAAGGTGGGCCATCTGTTGCTGTTGGACAAAGAAAAAGTCGTCAAGGCGGAGGATTACTTCCGCGAACACGGCAACATTTCCACTTTGGTGGGCCGTTTCATCCCAGCCATCCGCCAGCTCATCTCCATTCCTGCCGGTCTCGCCCGGATGCACATCGGCATGTTCATTCTGTTCACCTCGCTCGGCGCCGCCGTCTGGAACACAGTGCTGGCCATCCTCGGCTACGTCGCCCATGGGCAGAAAGACCTGATTGACAAGTACAACCACGAATTAACCATTGCGTTGTTGGCCGTCTTCGCCATAGGAGTCGGATATGTGATTGTCAAGTGGATTGTCTCCGCCAGAAAGCGCAAAGCAACAGAAGGTTCTGAAGAACAGTAAGATGCGCCAACTTGGGCTTATAGGAAAAAGCTTATCTCACAGCTTCTCCAAATCCTATTTTGAGGAGAAGTTTCAGCGCGAGCATATTACAGACTTCTCATACGAATTATTTGAGCTGGCTGATATTCAAGAAATAACAGGTTTCATCCGGCAACATCCGGATTTAATCGGCTTCAACGTCACCTTTCCGTACAAACAGGCCATCATCCCCTATTTGGACAATCTGTCGGAAGAGGCAGCGGCCGTGGGCGCAGTCAACACGGTCGTTGTTGAACATATTGCAGGCAGAATCATCACTATAGGTTTCAACACCGACATTTTGGGATTCCGAGAGTCCCTTAATGGCGCTAACATACCCGACAAGGCTCTTATTTTAGGTACGGGCGGAGCTGCCGCCGCCGTTGCTTATGTGCTGGAGAGTCTTGGTTGTCGCTGCACCGCCGTCTCCCGCAACCCGCAAAGGGGACTCCCCTACTCAGCCCTAACCCCGGAAATCATCGCGCTCCACAAGCTGATTGTAAACTGCACACCATCAGGAACATATCCAAACATCTACGAAAAACCCGACATCCCTTACGAAGGGATATCGGGCGAACATTTTCTGTATGATTTAGTATACAACCCCGCTGTGACATTCTTTTTAGAAGAAGGTGCACGACGCGGCGCGAAGGTTCAAAACGGCCTTCAGATGCTGCAGATGCAGGCGGAGGCAGCGTGGGATATTTGGCGTAATTTGTAGAGACGCGCCATGGCACGTCTCTACTACATGGTCATCGGTTCTGGAAAAAGAAATCGTTCATGACCACGCGCAGCATCGCACCATAATTCAGAGACATCACCTTGTTTCCGTAAGGTTCCAGATGCAGACGGCTCGCGCAGAAATAGAAAGTGGGATCCAAGGAGACGTACTTATTAATCACAAATTTCAGTCCGACGGAGGCTGAAATGCCGAAACCGGGGCCACCGTAGATCACATTATATGTCTGCATGTCAACACCGGGCACGTAGTTTCCTCCGTTGTAGATATCCATCAGCGTCTGCGTATAGACCGGATTGTTTCGGGCATCCAACAAGACAGCATCGAACTTCTTGACTTTTGCGTAATTGAATTGGGCACCGACTTCCACAAACGGCTTTATAATCGGATGCACGCCGCTGAAGAGATACGACACCGACAGGTCAATCATCGAACGGTCCTCCTTGCCAGACAGGGTCAGCTCAGGAGCCTTAATCAAATTGCCCGACACCGAAGTGTAAGTCAACAACAGCCTGTTGGTAGTCGTAAGGCGCGAAAACGAGTAGGAAAGCGCAATAGCCCAGTTGTCGCGGATTTTGTAACGCACGCCGAGCCCGATGTTGGCCGCCAGATTATAGGTCGGGAGCATGTTGAGATCCGCCTCGTTGTAGCCGATTTGGTCGTTCATACTGATGTGCGGATAGACCTTCACCACGGCTTCGAGAAGTTCGCGGGTGCGGTACTCGTTGCCGAAAATGTACATGAGGTTGCACTCGTTGTAGCGGCTGCCGTTGTAGTAGAGGGCCGTCTGCCGCCCTCCCCAAAACATGCCACCGGAAATATAGACATCGAACCCGCGGTCGTACCACGTGGTGTCGTGAAACGTCACCGCCTCACCCACTCTTTCGCGCTGCGCGAAACTCGCGATGCAACACGCAATTATCGCAATTACTACAAATACTCGTTTTTTCATCGTTATTACTTTTTACTCCGGGATTCACTACGTTCACCAAAATCCCAGGGCTCGCTATCGCTCACCCTGGGCTGACATACGTCGGGCTTTCAGCCCTTTTGGAAGAGTTTTTTTAACTCTAAACTCTAAACCCTAAACTCTAAACTAAATATGCACGCACTCGCCGTACGCCACGGCCACGGCCTCCATAATGGCCTCGGACATGGTGGGATGAGGGAAGACCGCACTGATGATCTCAGGGCCGGTCATGCCTTTCTTGCGGGCGGTGACGGCGCCGGCGATCATCTCGGTGACATTGTCGCCGATGAGATGGCAACCGAGCCACTCGTTGGTGTTCTTGTCGAAGATAACTTTCACCAGACCATCGCGGCTGCCCGCAGCGGTAGCCTTACCGGAAGCGGTGTAGGGGAACTTGCCGATGAGCACTTCCCTGCCCTGCTCCACACAAGCGCGCTCGGTGAGGCCCACGGAGGCGATCTCCGGCGTGGTGTAGGTACAGCCCGGAATATTGCCGTAATCAACGGGCTCGGGGTTGCCGCCGGCGATCTTCTCCACGCAAACGAGCGCCTCATGCGACGCCACATGCGCGAGCGCGGGTCCGTGCACGATGTCGCCGATGGCATACACTCCCTCGACGTTCGTGCGGTAATAGTCGTCAACCGTGACCTTGCCACGCTCGAACACCACACCGCACTCTTCGAGGCCGAGGCCCTCGAGATTGGTGGCCACACCCACGGCGGAGAGCACGATATCGCAGGTGATTTCCGTAATTTTCTCCTTGCTGTCCTTGACCGTCACCACGCACTTGTCGTCCACGATGTCCACTTTCTCCACGGCGGCGCCGGTCATGGTCTTGATGCCGGCCTTGCGGAAACAGCGGGCGAGGGTGGCGGCAATGTCGTCGTCCTCAACGGGAACCAGACGGGGCACGTACTCCACAATCGTCACCTGGGTGCCCATGGTGGCGTAGAAGTAGGCGAGCTCGCTGCCGATAGCACCAGAGCCCATCACAACCATGCTCTTGGGCAGTTCGGGGAGGGTGAGTGCCTCGCGGTAGCCGATGATCTTCTTGCCGTCCTGCGGCACGTTGGGCAGGCTGCGGGAGCGTGCACCCGTGGCAAGGATAATGTGCTTCGCCTCGTAGGTTTCCTTCGTGCCGTCAGCAGACGTAACTTCAACATGGTGATTGTCCGCCAGTTTACCGAACCCGGCAATCACATCCACATTGTTCTTCTTGAGCAGGAACTGCACACCTTTGCTCATCTGCTCGGCCACGCCGCGGCTACGTTTCACCACCGCCTGGAAATCCGGCGCAATGGTGCCTTCCACGGTGATGCCGTAGTCGGCGGCATGCGACATATATTTGTAAACCTGCGCGGACTTGAGCAGCGCCTTCGTGGGGATACAACCCCAGTTGAGGCAGATTCCGCCCAGTTCGGCTCTCTCCACGACGGCGGCCTTGAGGTTCAACTGACTGGCCCGAATGGCAGCCACATAGCCGCCGGGGCCACTTCCGATCACGATAACATCATAATTTGTCATATTTTCTCGAATTATTTTTGTTCAACAAAAAAACGGCGCAAAAGTACGATTTTTTTAGGTTATGAGGCTATTTGATTGCAAGTTTAGGGGTTCGGAAAGTCAAAAATTTTGTTTTCCCAACCTTCAAAAAAAAAGTGTATCTTTGCACGCTAAATTTTTGCTCTTGATTATCGTGCTGAAAAAGCCATACTCGTCTATCTGCCAGTGGTATATGTAGAGAAATAAAAAACAAGTATAATGAAAAACTTCGAAATACACACGTTAGGATGCAAGCTGAACTTCAGCGAGTCGTCGGCGATTGCCGCCGAGCTGGAGAAACGCGGATGGTCGCAGGGCGGCGTGCCTGAGATCGTCATCGTGAACACCTGCGCCGTGACCGGCTCGGCGGAGAAGAAGACCCGCAATCTGGTTTCCAAACTCCACCGCGAGAATCCCTTGGCGGCCATCATGCTCATCGGCTGCTACGGCGCCCTCAAGCCCGAGCTGCTCGAACGCTGGGCAGGCGTGGACAAGGTCTTCGGCAGCCACAACAAAATGTGCGTGGTCGACTACATCGTCACCCGCGAGATCAAACCCGCCCCCAACTTCTTCTCCACCTACTCCATCCACGACCGCACCCGCTCCTTCCTCAAAATCCAAGACGGCTGCAACACCCACTGCACCTACTGCACCGTGTGGATCGCCCGTGGCAAGAGCCGCAGCGACACCATCGAGGGCGTGCTCAAAAACATCCAGGAAATCGCCGACCAGGGCGTGCACGAGGTCAATCTCACCGGTGTCAATATCGGCGACTTCGGGCGCGGCACTAACGAGGACTTCACCAAGCTGCTCAAGGCCATCGTCAAGCAGAAAGCCATCGAGCGCGTGCGCATCTCCTCCCTTGAGCCCGAATTGCTCACCGACGACATCATCAAGCTTGTGGCCAAGAACGACATCCTCATGCCGCACTTCCACCTGCCCCTGCAGTCGGGCTGCGACCGCATCCTCAGCGAAATGCGCCGTCGCTACACCACCGCCCAATACGCCGAGAAAGTTCAGAAAATCAAGAAACTCATGCCCGATGCCTGCATCGCCTGCGACGTCATCACCGGTTTCCCAGGCGAAACCGACGAGGAGTTCGAGGAGACCTACAACTTCCTCTCCGAACAACCTGTCAGCTACATGCACGTCTTCAGTTACTCGCGCCGTCCCCGCACCGCCGCCAACATCATGGAGAACCAGATACCCGAAGATGTCAAGGAGGAGCGCACCCAGCGGCTCATAGCCCTCTCCAACGAGAAGAAACGCGTTTTCTACGAACAATGCGCCGGCCAAGAACGCCCCGTGCTGGTCGAGTCGCAGGTCTCCGACGACATGCTTTCCGGCTTCACGGACAATTACATCCGCGTGCAAGTGCCCTACAGCGAGGATATTATCAACACCATCCAAACCGTCACCGTCGATCCATGCCGCACCGTGTTATAAGGCTGCGTAACGGTCTCCGGCTGCTGCACATCCCCACCGCGTCCCCCATTTCACACTTCGGCATCCTCATCGATGCCGGCACACGAGACGAGCCCGCCCAACACCCGGGCCTCGCTCATTATGTGGAACATACCATATTCAAAGGTACAGAAAAGCGCAACGCCTACCGCGTCATCAACCGCATGGAAAGCGTCGGCGGCGACCTCAACGCCAGTACCTCCAAGGAAGAAACCGACTTTTACGCCTCCTTCCTCTCCCCCGACTACCCACGCGTCATCGAACTCCTCGCCGACATCCTCTTTCACGCCACCTTCCCCAAGAAAGAACTGGAAAAGGAAAAAACGGTCATTTTCGAGGAGATCAACTACTACAACGACAGCCCTTCGGAACTGATTTTCGACGATTTCGAGTCGTTAGTGTTCAACGGGCACGACATGGGCAAGAACATCCTCGGCACCAAGGAAAGCGTGCAAGGGATTCACCGGGAGGACATTATGGATTTCACCGGACAGAACTACACGCAGGAAAATATTGTGCTCGCTTCTGTGGGTAACATCGAAACCGCAAAACTGGTCCGACTCTGTGAGAAGCATTTCGGTGAGGGTCCCATCAAGGAGGGAAATCGCCAACGTATCCCCTTCAAAAGTTATGACCCACAGACGAGAAGCCTACGCAAGAGCACCTCGCAGACCAATGTTGTCACCGGCGGCCCCGCCTACGATTTCCGCAACCCCAAACGTGCACCGTTCATGCTGCTCAACAACCTTTTGGGCGGTCAAGGGCAGAACACGCGCCTAAACATGAGTGTGCGCGAGAAAAAGGGACTGGCTTACACGGTGGAGTCCTACTTCAATGCCTTTTCGGACTGCGGACTCTTCAGCGTCTACTTCGGCTGCGACGCCCACGAACGCGACCACTGTTTAGAGATAGTACGCCATGAGCTGGACAAACTGAAGAAGAACAAGTTAGGCACCATGCAACTCTATTACGCCAAGAAGCAGTACATCGGACAGCTCGCGCTCGCGCAGGAGAGCAAGCTCAACGAACTGCTCTCTGCCGGCCACCACGCCCTTTTCTACGACGAAGTGCCCGACATGGACGAAAACATTCAGACATTGGAGAGAATCACGGCGGAAGAGCTCTGCGACACCGCCAACGAGATTTTCGACCTCAACCGTTTTTCAACCCTCATTTTCGACCCTGAAGAAGAATGATTTCCCTCTATTCCAAGAATTTAGAGAACGCTGTAAACGAAATCTCGAAGCTGCCGGGCATCGGGAAGCGGTCGGCTTTGCGGCTCGCCCTGCACCTCATCAAGCAGGACGAGGCCAACGTGCAACTGCTCACCGACCGCATCAACCGGCTGAAAAGCGACGTGGTGTTCTGCAAACGGTGCCACAACATCTCCGACCAGGAAATCTGCGACATCTGCGCCAACCCAAAGCGCGACAGCGGCATCATCTGCGTAGTGCAGGACATCCGCGATGTCATCGCCATCGAGAACACGCATCAGTACCAGGGGGTCTATCACGTCCTCGGCGGGGTCATTTCCCCGATGGACGGCATCGGCATCCAGCAGCTCACCATCCAGGAGCTTTTCCTGCGGATTGAGACTGAGCCCGTGAAGGAGGTCATCCTCGCGTTGCCCGCCACCGTTGAGGGCGACACCACCAACTTCTTCATCTACAAGAACATCCAGGACAAAGTCCCGACCATCACCACGATCGCTCGCGGCATCGGCATCGGCGAGGAGCTGGAATACGCCGACGAAGCGACGCTGGGCCGCTCCATCATGGCGCGAACAGAATTCGACCGTGCATACGGTCATAATGCTGAATGATGAATAATATGGACCAACAAGACTATTATTCCGTTTTAGGTTTCAACTGTCTCTTTAGATTTTGACGAGCCGTTATAATAATAGAGGCTAGTATTCTGTTGATTTCAAGATTATCCCTATACATACTCTCAAAAATATTTCTGCTTAGATAGCCGCTCTCATACAACAGTTCAAGCCAATAACATGTCTCTTCCGCCTCTTTCTGTGCCACACTCATCTTTGCTATGAAGTCAGGTTTAGTCTGTCCCCGAATAGCTTCACGAACATTTGCTCCGATGCTTGTGCCACTACGCAAAACCTGTTTCGACATCACATATTCCCGCTTTTCCCCACACAAGTATTTGTACATTTTAATAATTCTTAAAGCAAAAGCCTTGCTCTTTTTCATGATTGCATTCTCTTGTTCCATTTTATTCTTTATTTTGTTAACAACACTTCCACAACGATAAACAAGTATTATTATTGTATCACTCTAATATATTCAGCATTCATCATTCAGCATTCATCATTATGAAAGATTACAACTTCGATGACATCCCCGCCCGCAAGGGCACTTGGTGCGTGAAGCACGACATGACCCCCGAAGTGTTCGGGACAGACGACCTGCTGCCGATGTGGGTGGCGGACATGGATTTCAGGACCCCGGATTTCATCCTGGAGGCGATACGGAAACGCTGCGAGCATGAGGTTTTGGGTTACACATTCGCACCAGACGGCTACAAAATGGCCGTCCTCAACTGGTTCCGCGAACGTTACGGCATCGAGACTCGATGGAACCGCATGCACTTCATCCCAGGCATCGTGCAGGGAATCGCCTTTGTGCTGCAAACCTACACACAGCCGGGTGACAAGGTATTGATCACCACGCCTGTGTATCCGCCGTTCCTCAACGTGCCGCACCGCACGGGCAGGGTGTTCGCGAGCAGTCCGCTGAAAACCGTGGACGGTCGCTTCACCTTCGACTTCGAAGATTTGGAGCGCAAGGCCGAAGGCTGCAAGGTGATGATTCTGAGCAACCCTCACAATCCAGGCGGCACCATTTGGACGAAAGAGGAGCTGGCACACGTGGCCGACATCTGTCTGCGGAAGGGCGTGCTGGTCATTTCCGACGAGATCCACGCCGACCTTTCCTACCGCCGTTCCCAACACACTTCCTTCACCACCGTGTCGGAGGCAGCGAAGGGCAACAGCATCACCTTTTTCGCGCCGAGCAAGACCTTCAACATGGCGGGCATTGCCTCATCTATATGCTACGTGCCCGATCCGGAGATCCGTAAAACCTTCTTCGGCTTCCTGGACGGCAACGAACTGTCGTTGGGCAACATCTTCGCCTACCATGCCACGGAAGCGGCTTTTGCGCACGGCGGCGAGTGGTTGCGGCAACTGCTGACATATCTTCAGGACAACATCGACGCAACCGAGCAGTACCTGAAAGAGCACTGTCCGGAAATCACCTTCATGCGCCCGGAGGCATCCTTTCTGCTCTGGATGGACTTCCGTGCATGGAATCTTCCGCAAAAGGAGCTGGTCCACAAACTAATTTACGACGCGAAAGTGGGCTTGAACAATGGCACCGATTTCGGACCGGAAGGCGAGGGTTTCATGCGGATGAACATCGGCACAAACCGCGCCACCGTACTTGAGGGGCTGAGGAGGATTTGCTCAGTCAGAAGTTAGTAGTTAGTGATTAGCGTCGGGCAGTCCCCAAAAGGAGCGGCGGCGTGAAGAACGGGGAACCATGGAACGGACATTGTTTACCGAGAACAGCTTATGAAGCAGAAATGCCTTTTATAAGTTTTCTGATCCAAACAGTCATTAGGTTTAAGTCCTTTTCCGATATGCGCGGTTGCTCGTGGAGAATGTGCTTGAGCGTGTTTTTTTGCTCGGAATCGAGATTGTCTTTCCCGATTTCCTTGAGTGCTACCGAAAGGAGTTGGGCGAAAGAATTCTCAAATGCGAAATTTCTCGGCGCGGCATGTTTGAAGAGGATGCCTCTGCCGTTACGTATCACAACTTTGCGGCTTTCTCCGCTGGTGAGGAAAACGACATTCATAGGCACCTGTGTGCTGAGTCCCAATTTGTTCACGGCGTATGCGCCCGCAGGAACAATCTGAGCCTTGTCACGTTTGGCAATAGCTTGGGCAATCTCATCAAAACCGGGATAGATGACACCCAGTCCCAAAAAGTCACGCAGAAATCACAGAAAAAGGTGCGGTGTACCTGTGGGAAGCCCACATCCTTTAAGTTTCATAGAAGATACTAATTCAGTCGAATAAGCGAACACCTTGCAGTGTATCTACATGGGAAGTTTTAATAAACTGTATTTCGAGAAAGTGGTCTACGGCTTGAGGAATACTTATACTTTTAACTCTCCCTGTTTCATCTCCCACCTTAATCCTCAAGGAATCTTTCGCTGAAACTCGTGCAAGCACTTTCTTTTCCGGATCTCTTAAATTCATCAATAGCAGGATGTTACAATTGTTTTTTTTAAGCAGGAGGAAGTCATAGTAATGCTCCCCATGTCCTCCGTATTCTTCCGTATCAATATAGGGGTAAGGATAGGATATTGTGATTTGATTTAATACCAATTTATCATTCATATATACGGAAAGCGTGTCATTTGGACAAACACGACCTATATGCAACAACATCAACTGTCCGTCACATAACGATTTGTCAAGTTTCGAATTGTCCTTGATACGTTTTTCCACTTTATAGTGCAAGTCTGTGTAATCCATTGGCATCTTGCCTTTCAGATAGACAGAGCAACTCGCTACCGTAAACAGCATGAGAACAACTATGATGTATGGAATCCTTTTCATTAAAGTATTACTTATGCGTGTTTAACAACTGGAGCCTGCGTTCACGACGTCTTTCCAATGCGAAAATAATCCTATTCAGACCCTCGTTACAGTAAATGGCGCAAGCGTCTTTTATTTGCGATCCCGTAATCACCCTCCCTCTTGTTTTGGGATTCATAATATTATCAGCCGATTCAACATGGTCCAATCCTAAGAGATGTCCGAATTCATGTGCGACACTTCTACCTACTGGTGTTTCAGGGTAATCTCCCCTACATACGTCCAATCGAATATCCATATAACCTCCACCAATAATGGACTCGGCAGAATGAGTTTGGTCTTCAAATTTGTCAACGATATTGATTGTGTGCCTCGAGGAAAGAGGATCCATCGATTCACCTTTATTTTGCACATTAATATCCACGTCCACTTTAACTATAGTACCATCGTCTTTTTGTCCCGCAAATGTTTTTTTGATTCCATTTGTAATATCATTTTTGTATTTCTCCATATCTTCAAGAGACACATCTTTTGATGATTTGTTCACCAATGTAGCAGTAAAACTAATGTTCACAATTCTATTCCCGTTCTCATCCATAGACATGGAAATCACTATCTCTTCCCCATCTGGATCCACCAACCTCACTGGGTTGTCCGCGCAATAAACATACGGGCTCAGCGACGGATATTTGTCACTCATCGGGTCCACGCTCAGCCAAACGCTCAAATCGCTGCTGTAATAGCGTGAGTCAAAGTAACTTAGGCCGGTTTCGGAGTCGCGTTCTTTGGCGGAGAACGTGTAAGACGAGTTAGCAGTTAGCAGTGAGTAGTGAGCAGTTGCGGGGCAGGCGACGGTGCAGCATGGATGCTCTCCCACACAGGCCGCAGGTCTGCAGGGCTCGGTAGCGATGGAGGTGCACGAACATACACGCACGCCGTAGGTGTGCGGGCGGCGTGGCTCCGCGGATAGCGCGAATCTGCACGGATTCGTCCTCACGAATTCTGCGGAATTCTGCGGGGCCAGCGGGCTATATGTTCGGTGGCGGGTCATTAGCGGGATTTGAATAGGATGTGATAATATCAATCTACAATTTTAAAGACAATGGAATAAATACTCTGATCGTATGGTATTGTGCATCGTGCAATAATCTTTCTCCCACTTCGTAACCATAAAAGTCGCAATCATTTAACTCTGCAATCACTCCCCATGATTTAAATGGCATCAACTCTATACGAAAGTCATCTCCTCTGACCCTAACAGTGTCGTTGTATTCAGCAGAGGGCAATAGAGCAGAAAAACTGTTCCATCCATGTTCCTTGCCCTTAAAATACAAATTGCCAATACTTTTTTTCTCCATAGGTATTGGTGAAGGCTCATAATTTCTGTAGTCCGTGGTATCTTCTATATGAATCCCCCAAATAATAGATTCGACTATTTCTTCCTTGCTGAAGCGAGAAAGAAGCGAATCTTCGAGATAATCCTTCATGACAGCAAACTGACTGGCATTAAGATTAGACACCAACAGAAGTAATGAATCGTCGCGGTAGCTCGTGTCACGGCTAAAAGCTGCGGCTATTGCGGAAAGAGCTGTCATTCTTTGTTCATCATTATTAACAAGACAATACGCAGTTGTACACTCTCCAATGCAACCATTTATTCTGACCGACAATACGTATCCGTCAAACAACAATGTGTCAGTGAAACGGTAACAAGGCTTATCTTGACCATAAACCATGCTTGCGAAACCATTGACAAACAAAAAGACAAGCAGAAGTTTAATTCTCATATACAATTCCTAATTTGCTATTAGATTGATTAATAAGTGTTTCAATATCTTCCATCTGCACTTTTCGTACAGGCACCGGCTCGCCATTGACTTGCTCGTTATAATCCATTATTCGCGTTCCATAGACAAATGTGTCAACAGCACCTAAATTATGAAAAAACTCATGAATAGGCGTTTGTCCGTCAGAACGACCACTGGCAATATAATTCTTTAATTTTTTGAAATCAATACCGATACTATATTGTGATCCTTGACCAACATCTCCACCATCTAGTTCTACCGTTTGCAAATAATCACCCACCTTAGGTCCTCCTTTATAATACTTATCTGCTGATGCCCATCCTTCGGGGTTACCTGAGCCATATATCGTAGCTAAATCCTTGAAGCTGATCTGATAATCGAAAGTATATTGGGCTCCATCAATTGTGATTTTCTGCCCTTTCAATTGATTTAAGTTGGTTTTTATATTATTTTCAACATATTGAGCCTGTTCTTGGGTCATACTGTTCGCCATAGACGAGTTATAATAATAATTTACCACCAAAGTGGCCGTTCCTCCTGTCACATTGCCATTCTCGTCCAATTGTTTCCTAATAGCAATAACTCCATATTGTCCATTTGGATCCTTAATAAGGATCGGATTATTATAACAATAAACATACGGACTCAACGAGGGATATTTCCCCGCCATCGGGTCCACGCTCAACCAGATGCTCAAGTCGGAGGAATAATATCTTGAGCCAAAGTAGCTTAGGCCGGTTTCGGAGTCCTTTTCTTTGGCGGAGAAGGTGAAAGACGAGTTAGCAGTTAGCAGGGAGTAGTTAGCAGTTGGTCGGGCAGCATCGGAACGGTGCCCCTCGATCCCGGACGCCAGCCCGGCACCGTGAGGGGCCAAAGCCCGGTAGGAAACGTCGGTGGCGCGGGTTCCCGGGAGCCCCTTCAGGGGCTGGACGGGGTGTGTCGCCGCGTGTCCCGCGGATCGGCGCGGAGCTTGGCGCATGGAGCCGTCCGCGCCCCGCAGACGGGGTGCGGAGACGCAGCAGAAGGGGCGATATGTTCGGTCGTGGTTCATACGCGATTGTTCGACGGTGCAAAAGTAGTATTTTTTGTAGCAATCCGGAGTGCAGTGGAGGTGTCCGCGTCCTCGCAGACACGAAGGTGTTCGTTGGAGGTTCCGCTCGCTCCTTGTTGCTACTACTGGATGAATGATGCACAGGTGGCAACCACGGAGAGACGGGACCTATTCCCGTAAGGGGGATGCTTACCTCAATATTTCATTTTCTTATATATTTTCCCGTCAAGTACAATAGCCTTTGAGCCAAGCCTGCGTATTTTTTGACTATGGTAAGCTTTTCTGGTTAACAAGAAATAATCAACCTGATCCGGAAATACCAAAACAAAAGAGCGTTGATGTATATTGTCAGGAATGTGAGAAAAAACACGATAAGCTGAGCAATGTGTTATGTCAGAAGAAGATGTTTCGTTCCAAAACATTGTGATTTCAATACTGTGTATTTCTATCTCAGGAGGACAGGGCACACACCAATATCCTATACTGTCTGCAATATGTTGTTCATTAAATCTTTCCTCAAAAGTTTGGTTGACACTGTCATTGCCGCAGTGAAGACGAATGGTGTATAAATAGATCCGATGATGCGGATAAGAACACATTCCGTTCTCTTCTTCTTGCTTGAACATACGTTCGTAATAAGAGTCTGCAACGATAGTTAAACTGTCTGATTCAGTTGTCAATGGCGCTGCCGTATTAGTGTTAAGGTATGTCGTATCTGGCAGAGCCCAGTCATCATCAGAATTAAGAATATAAGAGAAGGCCTTGCGACTGTATGTTCCTTTGCTTATGTTCTCGCCTAATGAACAGACACGATCAGTCCAATTGACGGCAAACTCCATAAAAGTTCCATCCGAATAGAAATAAATCTTATACGCAGGGTTTTCCTTTTGATAGTAGTATTCGTTAACTCGTTGTCCATAAGAACAACTGCTGATAAATGTCAACACTATTATTGTCAATGCTGTTTTTTTCATTTCTACGGACGTTGTTGAACTCTTTGATCTCCTTGAATATCATTGATATTTCCTTGTTTTATTAAGCATTTTCCGTCAAATCGACGTCGACTAAATGCAAATTCAGATCTATAAGCACTAGTTTCGACATCCTCATTATTATTTCCTAATGTATTGTCTTTCCCGAAATCATGTTCTTTTCTGGGAAAAACCTCGTTTAACCAATCTTGAATATGTTTGCATTCATGCCAACGGGTTTCTATCAAATCATCACTATAGATAATGACATGAACGTCATTGGGACCTCTAACCTCCATTTTAGAATAACAATTTCTGCCTCGCCTGATTTCCACAAAATGATAATAACGATCATCTTCGCACATCTGATTTAAGCCATCAATGCCCTTTTGCACTTCATCAATTAAAGTATTCAGGAAATCAATCTTCTTCAACTCATCTTTTTTCTTTTCGGGATTTTTCAAGCGATCATATCTTTCATAACATCGCTGAATTTGCTTTTGATAATGCACTATTTGCTCTTCCGCTTTGCTAATGAGTTCGTTTGCTTTCTCCTCATCCTCGGGTGTGTCCCATGTTTCCCCATTCGGATCCACCAACCTCACTGGATTATTCGCACAATACGTATAAGGCGACAGCGACGCATATTTATCACTCATCGGGTCCACGCTCAACCAGATACTCAAATCGGAGGAATAATATCTTGAGCCGAAGTAGCTTAGGCCGGTTTCGGAGTCCTTTTCTTTTGCGGAGAAGGTGTAAGACCAATGAACAGTGATCAGTGAACAGTGAACAGAAAGGGATTGGGTAACAGAAATGCAGACCGTAGGTCTGCAGGGCTCGGTAGAGAAAGCGGCACACGAACGCACGCGCACGCCGTAGGTGTGCGGGCACATGGAGAGCGGGCGGTATGGTTGGCGGCGGTTCATCGGTGATTTTTGACGGGGCGAAGATACGAAAATTTTCGACCTGTACGGTTGGGAAAAGCCATATCTGGTGACAGCTCCGACAAGGTCCGTCCGATAAAGCCCGTTAGGGCTTACATATCTGTAGTAGCAACGGGAGGACCAACGATCCAACACAACCCTGTGAGGGGTTGCATATCGGACAGACACGGCAATGTTTTGGTAACATGTTGTATATGAATCCTCTACGAGGATTTGGCAACCGCACGGGCATCCGTCCTTCTACAGATATGTATCCCCTACCGGGGATGGTGGTGTTCGGAGGTGTCGACGTAAACCTGCGAAACATAACGTGCCAACGCCCGTGCAGGAATTCGCCAACGCCCGTACAGGAATTCGCCAACGCCTGTACGGGCATAAGCCAACGCCCGTGCAGGAATGGGTCAACGCGTATATAGGGATACAGCGATGCTTATGATTCGGGTTGTCGCTTGTTTATCAACCGTACAGAACGAAAACATTTACCCACCTTTATTAGAACAAAACATTCTCTTTTTTCAGTCCACCGCCGATCTTCGTCCAGACAATTTTATCCGCAGCGTCCGAGAAGTGCGTTGCCTCTTCGGGAAGCACGCTGGAAGTCTTCCACACGATGCTCTTGTCTTTTTTCAGCTGGCCGTCCATATCATTAATCGTGGCATCGTTCGTCAAAAGAAACGTGAAGCAAGGTTGTAAACACTTGCTCATAGATTCGTCCACTGTTCATCGTTTGCTGGATGGTGTTGACAATGTGATGATCAACAGCAAGACGCATTGATGCTGGTCGAATGTGCTTCGTTTTTCCCTAATACCGCGACAACGATTGCAACGGTTATGAGCACGGAGTGCGAAATTCGAGTGGAAAGCGTGCCCGGTCGCCCAAAAAGAGAAGAAAGAAGCCGTTGTGACATTTAAACATATTGTATTGAAAAAAAGCATACTTTTACCACCGATATGCCGAGGCATATTCACTTTAAATCACGGCACCGCCAAGCCATTTTTGACGGTGCTTTTGAACCCAATTTGTACCCCGCGTATGACAAAAATCGCGTATCAATACGAATATCAAACAGAGGTGAAAGATATAGAATTTACCCCATACAAGCGAAGCTCAGTGTAGGGTATAAAAAGAAAATCCGACCGTTTGGTCGGATTTTCTGTGGTGCCCAGGACAAGAGTCGAACTTGCACGGGAGTACTCCCACTACCCCCTCAAAGTAGCGTGTCTACCAATTCCACCACCTGGGCTTGAAAGACGCGGCAAAAATACACTTTTTTTGATATGGTAGCGCACTTTCAAAAAAAAAAATTTTATATCTAAAAAAATCGTATATTTGCCGACAAATTATGTTATAATGGCTCAGAAGAAGGTTTTATTCATCACGCCCCAGATATTTCCCTACTTTCCCGAGGGTTACATCGCCAACATCTGCCGCTTCCTGCCGCAAGGAATCCAGGAGCGGGAGAACGAAATCCGCACTTTCATGCCGAAATTCGGCTGCGTAAACGACCACAAGCACATGCTCCACGAGGTCATCCGGCTCTCCGGACAGAACATCATCATCGAAGACACCGACCACCCGCTCATCATCAAGGTCGCGTCGCTGCAAAACGTCCGCATGCAGATTTATTTCATCGACAGCGAGGACTTTTTCAAGCGCAAGACGCAGTATCACGACGCCGAGGGCAACTTCTACCCTGACAACGACTCGCGGGCAATCTTCTACGCAAAGGGCGTCATCGAGACGGTCAGAAAGCTGGGTTGGGACCCCAACGTCATCCACTGCCACGGCTGGATCTCGGCGCTCGTGCCGCTGTTCGTCAAGACCGTCTACAAAGATGATCCGCTGCTGCAAGACGCCCAGGTGGTCTACTCCATCCTGCCAGACGAATTCCCCGACAAGTTCTCGCCCAATTTCGCCAAAAAGCTGAAGCAGACCAACATCCCCGCCGCCGGACTCAAACACTTCCGCAAAGCCGGCTATGACCAGATTGTGCAGGCGGCCATCGACTACTCCGACGGCATCGCCCTTACCAAGGACATCAAGAAGAAACTCCTCACCTACGTCGAGAAGTCCGGCAAGCCCGTGCTCCAACACCCCGACGACGACAACTACGTGGACATGTACGATGAGTTCTACGACGAACTTCTCGAAAAAGCGAACATTTTATAATATGCTTACCCGCATGAAAAAAATCCTTTATTGCACATTAGTCCTGCTAACGTGCATTTTTTTGTCCTCGTGCAAGAACGAGAGCTCACCCATCGGCTACGACCTGCTCGACAATTTGGTGGGCACAGATTTCACTGACACCATCACGTTGCAAGCTTGGTCTGTCTTCGAAGACACCGTCAACACAACCAAGACTTCGGCACATGTTCTCGGCCACCTCGCGGACCCCGTGTTCGGGAACAGTAGCGCGGCCATCTGTACGGAACTGGTTCTTGGCGGAGCCGCCGTCAACTTCGGTGAACACCCAATCCTTGATTCCGCCGTGCTAACCCTGCAGATATCAGGATACTACGGCGACACCACTTCCGCCGTTGGCATCCGTGTGCATCGCCTCAACGAGAGCATGGACCCCTCTGCGACCTACTACCAGAACAGCACCATCGGCTTCGACCCCACACCGATCAACTACCAGCTCACCAACTACACACTGAAGCCCAACACCGCCGTTGTAGTGGACACTGGAGTCTACAGCGCGCACCTGCGCATCCGTCTGTCACAAAGCTTCGGGCAAGAGTTGCTCAACCACGAGAGCGATCTCAACAACAACCTGCGCGACTACCTGAAGGGGTTCTATATCCAGGCCGTGTCGCACAGCGGCTCTCGCGGCTACATGCTTATGTCCAATTTGACCAGCGCCCTGACCGGCCTGACTCTCTATTATCATAATGACAGTACGCTGAATGCACGCTACACACTCTCATGCACCGATAACTGTGCGCGTTTCACCCATATCAGCCACGACTATGAGAGCTCGCAAAGCAACGATTTCCTGAATGAAGTGATGCATCACCAAACCTCTGTCGGCGAGCGGACGCTCTTTGTCCAAGGAGGCGGCGGTGTCAAAACCCGCATCGTCTTCCCTTACTTGGAGCACGCTTTCGACCAGTACGACCAGCGCGTGGCCATCCACCGCGCCGAACTTGTCATCACCAATGTGGATCCGAGCGAAGTGTACCTGACACCCCCCACCGCACTCACGCTGCAAGGCATCGGCAAGTCCGACAGCGCAATCCGCTTTCTGCCAGACGATGACTATTACACCTATAGCGCTTACTACGGTGGAACGTACGACGCAAAAAAACGCGAATACCGCTTCCGTATCACCAAATATGTGCAACAGCTGATTCTCGGACAAGGAGACTGGAGCAACAGCATCAACCTCATCGTGCGCGGAGCAGCCGTGCGCCCGCACCGCCTCGTCTTCGACGGCACCGACCCCGCCTCGCCATCTCGCCTGCGGTTGGAGATCGCGTATTCGACGTATTAAAAAGGCACAAAAAAATCAAAAAAAGAGCGACGGGCGTATCGAAAAAAAGTGTATTTTTGCCGCTCGAAAAAATCAAGTGTAAGTATAACAATTAAAAGAAGATAACAATGTCAAGAGTTTGCGAAATCACAGGAAAGAAAGCGATTGTGGGCAACAATGTCTCCCACTCCAATATTCGCACGAAAAGAAAATTCAATCCCAATCTGCATACCAAAAAGTTCTACGTCCCTGAACTGGATGAGTGGATTTATCTCAAGGTCTCCGCACATGGTATGCGCCACATCAACAAGAAAGGCATCTACCAATGCCTGATTGAGGCCAGCGAGAAAGGTATCTTGTAATATATGCATTGTATATATAAGAGTTGTTAGAAAAAAGGACTGCTGTATCCACACAGCAGTTTTTTTTTGTCAAGGCACAATAAATCCGGCGTTTGTTCGTAGTAGCTATTTCATGTTCAAGATTTTGAGACATAGGATACTTGTTACCTTCGCCACAGTTCTCTGCACAGTGGTTGCTTTCGCTCAGAACGCCAACGTGAAGGGAGTGGTGACGGACGAATTCGGCGACCCCATCGAAAGTGCCGTCATCAGGGGTGTCGACTTCGATCAGCAGACCATAACTAATGAGCACGGCCAGTTCGTCCTTTCCGTGCCTGCAGAACGCGACATACGCCTCTTCTTCCAGCACTTGAGCCACCGCGACACACTCATTGACCTCCGCCTCAAGACGAAGGAGACCCGCAACCTCCTCGTCACCCTGCGCACCAACGGCGAACGTTTGGATGTCGTCAACATCGTGGGGGCCTCCACAGCAGGCTATGTGCAGGTGAATCCCAAGCTCACCTTCCAGCTCCCCTCCCCCACCGGAGGCATGGAATCGCTCATCAAGATGCTGCCCGGCACCGCCTCCAACAACGAACTCAGCTCGCAATACAACGTGCGCGGGGGCAATTTCGACGAAAACCTGATTTTCGTGAACGGCATCCAGATCTACCGGCCGTTCCTCGTGCGCAACGCCCAGCAGGAGGGCATGAGCTTCATCAACAGCGACCTTACCGGCAATGTCACCTTCTCGGCCGGCGGCTTCGACGCCAAATACGGCGACAAGATGTCGTCAGTGCTTGACGTCGTCTACAAGGAGCCCACGCAGTACGGCGGTTCCTTCTCCGCAAGCCTTCTCGGAGCCACCGCCCACGCCGAAGGCAAAACCGGCAACTTCTCCTTCCTCATCGGACTCCGTTTCAAGTCCAACGCCTACCTTCTCAAGTCGTTGGAAACCGCCGGCAACTACAAGCCCCGTTTCTTCGACACGCAGTTTCTGCTCAAATGGGATGTTCACCCGAAACTCACCATTAGTCTCCTGGGCAACGTGTCGAACAATTACTACTTGTTCCAGCCCGACAGTGTGAACAAGAATTTCGGCACGGTGGACCAGTCTCTGAAACTGCGCGCCTTCTACGAAGGTCAGGAGGTGGACCGCTATCAGAACTACCTCGGCGGCCTCACTTTCCTCTATAAGCCCAACGATAAAAACCAGTTAAGGCTGATTCTGTCATCCTATTATGCCAAGGAGAGCGAAACCTACGACATTCTGGCGCAGTATTGGCTCAACGACATCCGGCTCGGCGGTGACGGCGAGGTGGAGATTGGCGACGAACTGGGTTACGGCAGCTACATGGAACATGCACGCAACCATCTCACCTCTGTGGTGAGCGCGGCCGACCTGCAGGGCACGCACAACCTGCCCTTCCGAAACAAACTGGAATGGGGCGTGAAAGCGCAGAACGAATACATCCGCGACCACATCAAGGAATGGACGATGCTGGACTCTTCGGGATACACACTACCCTATATACCCACCACGCCCGGCGAAATTGTCGCGGAAGACGACCCCGCGCGACTGCTCGAATTCGGCGAGGAAAACTATCTGGTCAGCAACAATATACTGAACACTTGGCGGTTTACAGGCTATATACAGGACACCTGGAAGATTGACGGTGACAGCGCGAACCGATTCACCCTCACCGGCGGCCTCCGAGCACACTATTGGACCTATAATAAGAGGGAGTTCACTGTGTCGCCAAGGCTGGCTTTCCTCTACAAGCCGCGTTGGCGGCAGGACTGGCGGTTCAGCCTGCGCACAGGTCTGTACTATCAGCCGGCATTTTACCGGGAAATGCGCTTCCCTGACGGCACACTTAACCCCGACATCTGGTCGCAGCGTTCGGCTCAGGTGGTGGCCGGCGGCGAGTACCGCTTCAAAATGTGGCGGCGACCGTTCAAATTCACCGCCGAGGTCTACTACAAATACCTCGACCGGTTGATCTCCTACAATGTTGATAACGTGCAAATTATCTATAATGGCACGAACAATGCCAAAGGTTACGCCACCGGACTGGATCTGCGTTTGAGCGGCGAATTCGTGCGCGGATTGGAGTCGTGGTTCGCCGTGTCGTTGATGAGCACGCAGGAGGACATCATCGACGACTACATCCGAGACCAAGACGGCAACTTAGTGGAAGTGGGCTATATTCCACGCCCCACCGATCAGCGGGTGGCCTTCAACCTCTTCTTCCAAGACCACATCCCGAGTTTTCCTCAGTTCCGTATACACCTTAACTTCGTATTTGCCAGCGGGTTACCTTACGGGCCACCGAAATCCGAGCCCGCCATGCGCAAATTCCGCACCCCCTGGTACCGCCGCGTGGACCTTGGACTCTCATTCATGCTCTTAGAACAGAGCCGCGACCGCATGAAGCACAAGTCGGCCTTCTTACGCACCATCAAAAACGCGGGCATCTATCTGGAAGTGTTCAATTTATTAGGAACTTACAACGTGTCGTCCTACATGTGGGTCACGGACATCTACAACTACCAGCGCCCGATCCCGACGTATCTGACAGGCCGGCTTATCAACGTGAAGCTGATGGTGGAGTTTTAATTTTACCGATGTCTGCATTTCCGAAAAATTCTTACCTTTGCCACTTGAAATCTGAAAAGACATTCAAGAAATGCTAACTATATGATACACACTATCATAGCAAAGGAATCAGAGCTTCCGGATGTAGCCAAACAACTGATAGAAGCGCACCCCCAAGAGCGCGTATTCGGCTTCTTCGGTGAGATGGGCACCGGCAAGACCACGCTCATCAAGGAGATTTGCCGACAACTTGGCGTAGAGGGCGGCATGACCTCCCCCACCTTCGCCATCGTCAACGAGTACTGGACCCACGACGGCACCCCCCTATACCACTTCGATTTCTACCGCATCGACAGCCCCGATGACGCCACCCGCATCGGCTTCCAAGACTATCTCTACAGCGGCAACTACTGCTTTATCGAATGGACCGACAAAGTGGAATCTCTCCTCCACGGCGAATACACCCCCGTGAATATCGAACGAATCGATGACCACACTCGCAAATTCACGTTCTAACCTTTGACTTTGACATTTTGGCCTTGACATTTTAACCCCTTAAACCGAATCACCATTCACCAATCTCTATAAACTGTAAACCGTAAACCGTAAACAGTAAACTATGAGTTCAGAATACATCATCCTCCAAGACATCCCGCATGTGGAAACCCAGGAATGGGCGGCGGCTGTCGAAACGCCAACACGCAAGCTGACGCTATCGTTGGCCAAACCCGAAACAGCGCACCCTGACAGCGGGTTCCTCACCCCGAACGCCATTCGCAACTTCACCGAGCAACAGGTCAAGGTGTTTGCGCAATTCGGATTCGGGAATCACAACCCCTTCTCCGACACCGAATACGCCGATGCGGGGGCGGAGTTCTCCCACCATTACACAGATTTGTCGGTGCTGAGCAACCTCATCTTCAAGTTCGACGCCTTCACTGCCGAACAGATATCCTTCTCAAAGGAAAGCCAGATTCTGGTCTCGATACTCCCGCCCGCAGTGCTTTCACAGGCATACATCGAGGCTGTTAACAAAAAGAAAATCTCGTTGTTATGTTTGGATTTGTTGCGGGATGACAACGGATGTTCCGTGACGGAGAACATCCGCAAGGCGACCCTTTCTGAGGCGGGTTTCCAAATCGCCCTCTCGAACTTCGTCTTCCCGTTGGCCGACAAGCTCGTGCACGCGCCCTCGATCCCCTACGCGCTGCAACGCGCCCCCGAACTCATGTCGTCGGTCTTCTGCCACGCCGGCACCCTCTGCCACAAGCCCACGGCAGAGCACCTGCGCCTCCCCTGGCGGGATATCGTCTCGCTGTGCTGGGATTTGAATTGAGACTTGCCTTCTTCCGCTAATCAACAACTTTGACAATATTATTATAGCGGCACAAAATGCACCGCTATAATAATTGCCTAAGCTGTTATGGTTGTTATTAAACCGTTATTCGCAGAAATGCTCGTAGAAGTGGGTAATCACCTCGATGCCGCGACGGAAATGTTCAAGTTTGTAGTTCTCGTTCGGGGAGTGGATGTTGTCCTCGGCGAGGCCGAAGCCGCAGAGGATGGACTTCACGCCAAGCACCTTCTCGAAATGCGCCACAATCGGGATGCTGCCTCCACTGTAGGTCGGGATGGGTCGCTTACCATAGACATCCATATAGGCTTTCTCTGCCGCTTGGTACGCGGGCACGTCCATGCCGCAGCGGTAGGCCTCTCCACCGTGCGCGGGAATCACCTCCACCTTCACGTAGTCAGGCGCGATGTTCTCGAAGTGTTTCTGGAAAAGATCAGCAATCTTGTGTGAGTCCTGGTTGGCAACCAAGCGCATGGAGATGTTGGCGGAAGCAGTGGCCGGGAGGACCGTCTTGAAGCCCTCGCCAGTGTAGCCACCCTCAATGCCACATACGCCCAAGTTCGGACGAATGCCCGTGCGTTCGATGGTGCTGTAGCCCTCTTCGCCGTACAATTCCTTGACATCCAACGATTTCTTGTATTCCTCCTCATTGAACGGCGCCTGTGCGATGAGTTCGCGCTCCTCCTTCGATAATACCACCACATCGTCGTAGAAACCGGGAATAGTGACTTCTCCCTTGTCGTTGATGAGGCCGGAGATGAGGTCGCAAAGCACATTGATGGGGTTGGCAACAGCCCCTCCGAAGATGCCGGAATGGAGGTCGCGGTTCGGGCCGGTAACCTTCACGATCATGTTGCAGAGACCACGCAAACCGGCAGTGATAGAGGGCGTTTCAGTGGCGATCATACCCGTGTCGGAGATGAGGATGACATCGCACTTGAGCAGGTCGGCGTGTTGCGTACAGAAGTCGTAGAGCTGCGTGCTGCCGATTTCCTCCTCACCCTCAAGCAGGAATTTGACATTGCATTTGAGCGCACCGGATTTCACCATATACTCGAATGCCTTCGCGTGCATGAAAGACTGTCCCTTGTCGTCGTCCGCGCCACGTCCCCAGATTTTGCCGTCCTTGATAACGGGCTCGAAAGGCTCTGTGTTCCAGAGTTCTATAGGATCAACGGGCATCACGTCGTAGTGTCCATAGACCAGCACGGTCTTGGCGTTGGGGTTGACCATCTTCTTTCCCACCACGATGGGGTTGCCCTCTGTGGGATAGATTTCGCAGCTGTCGGCACCGGCCTCCATGACCAGTTCCTTCCAACGCTCGGCACAGCGCACCATGTCGCCCTTGTGCTCGCTTTCCGAGCTGATGGACGGAATGCGCAGCAAACTGAAAAGTTCGTCTAAGAAACGTTGTTCGTTCTCTTGAATGTAGGTTTTGATGTTCATATCATTGGGTTTTAGGGGTTTCAAGTTTCAGGATTCAAGTTTCAGGATACAGGAAAGTTTGTTAGAAAAATTAGCGTTTAAGGTTTTTGAGGCGCGAAGATACACATTTTTCGGTTTGACGAGTTTGTTTTTTTCTACGTCCTGAACACAAGGAATAAACTGTATTTTTGGTATCTTTGCGGCGTAAAAATCCATTCAACATGAGCAAAGACAATACCCCGATCGTATGCCCGCACTGCAAAGGTGTAGGTCTCGTAAAACCAGACTATTACCCCACATTGGAGACCCTCCTCAACCATGTCAGCGTGCGCGAGTACAGCGACCGCCCTGTGGAGGAAGAGACGTTAAACCAGATCCTCAAGGCGGCCTGCTCCGGCTCCACGATGGGCAACATGCAGTTGTTCAGCATCATCGTGACCCGCGACGAGGCGATGAAGGCCAAACTCGCGCCCTATCACTTCAACCAGCCGATGGCGACCTCCGCGCCGGTGATCCTCACCTTCTGCGCCGACTTCCGCCGCTTCAACCAGTACTGCCGGTTCCGAGACGCCAACACCGAGGCCTACAGCAACTTGCAGAGCTACCACTGGGCCGTCACCGACGCGCTCATCGCCGCCCAGAACGCCTGCGTGGCCGCCGAAGCCCTCGGACTCGGATTCGTATGGCTTGGCACCATCACCTACAACGTCGATAAGTTCGTGGAGGCATTGCAACTGCCTAAGCACGTCATCCCCGTGGCCTGCATCCCGATGGGCTACCCCGTGAAAAAGCCCGCCCTGACCCAGAAGCTGCCTGTAGAGACCTTTGTGCACCAGGAGGTTTACCGCGACTACGACGAGCAGCGCATCGACGAGTTCTACCGCGAGAAGGAGAACTCCGAGGAGACCGCCAACATCCTCAAAGAGAACCCCGACTGCGACAATCTCGCTCAGGTCTTCACCAAGCACCGCTACACCCAGCCCGACAACGAGCATTTCGCGCAGGTGCTGAAGGAGACGCTGGAGCGGCAGGGGTTTGCGATGTGAATTAAGAATTAAGAATTAAAAAAACAGAAGTCACCTCAAGTACGAATAACAGAAGTCCATAATTTTTTTACAGATATGTTAATAAAGATGAGGAATAATGCTTTTGAACGTGCAATTGTATTCACAACCGTAATGTTGTTTTTCGGTTTATTGGAGGCACAGACCACCTATTTCGTTTCAAACCAAGGGGATGACAACAACAACGGCCTTTCGTGGGCGACCGCCAAGGCCACCATCAACGGGGCGATGGCGCTCATCACCTCGCCCAACGACGACTCTGTGTTTGTGGCGGCAGGCACCTATCCAGCCTGCACCATCAAGAACGGCACGCACGTGTATGGCGGCTTCGCAGGCACAGAGGCATACCTGTACGAGCGACAACCGCTCTCCTTCGGCATCGCCTCCGACAGTTCCTGCTCCATCATCGATGCCCAGCACAACAGCAATTACGCTGTCCAAATCAACAGTTACTTTTCCTATAACGGCACCTATCATTGCCGACCCGTCGATTTTGACGGTTTTTATGTGACAGGGGGTAATCAATATGGTGTTCACAGCGAAGCTAACAACACCTACACTATTTCCAACTGCACAATGACGGGGAATGCCTGCGGTTTGTATTTGGGGATATCATATTCCAACTCGTACTATAGTTTCACCTATCAGGTTTCAAACTGCAAGATAAATGGAAACACAACCAACGGAGGTGTGTATATGTACAACGGCAGCCAGACCTATGGTGCCACGTTTGAATTCGACAACTGTGTGATTGCGGAAAACACCGGCAGTCAGTTCGGCGGGATGAGGTTCAACACGTATGCTTATTCCACAACCAACCATATTATTGTCAACAATTGTGACGTTGTGAAGAACGTTGCTTCCGGGCTGACAGCCAAGGCTGGCGGCATCCTCACGCAGAGCAATGATTTTGACTATGCCAAGACAAAATGCGAGTGGAGGATCCTCAACTCGCGCATCATTGATAACACCGTCTATACCACAGCTACCACAGCCAG
>Ga0247609_10000502_pt1 | contig 54168 bp, 38 predicted proteins | sample 172DNAGHGlowgp2_FD_193487 | JGI IMG/M metagenome (GOLD analysis project Ga0247609, IMG submission 193487) | Sheep rumen microbial communities from Palmerston North, Manawatu-Wanganui, New Zealand - 1728 DNA GHGlow gp2 | ecosystem: Host-associated > Mammals > Digestive system > Stomach > Rumen ... | reverse complement strand
ACATAAAAAATCCTATCTGCGAAACCGAAAATGGAGAAATCACCACAACCGTCACAAGCGGAACGGAACCATATTCGTTTACGTGGACCAACATCTTACCTATACTTGTAAGTGATTTTGAAGATGGATTAACAAACGAGATATACACTAACTTTATCATATTCAACGATGCCGATTACGGAGGAACCACGAAAACCGACGGTTCGGGAATTGCAGACGACGGAGCGTTGGGATCAGCTCATTCAGTAATCATAAAAGCATCGTCGATAAGTAAAAACACTATGGGCGACTTTGCCGGATTACATACCTATATAGGTGCTGAACTTGGCAGTATGTCAAGTTTAGTTGATGGAATTTCGTTCTACCACAAGGGTGAGAATATCGAATTTCGAGCCACGGGAGAAAATATGTTCACGAGATCAATACCAAAACACGAAGATTGGACTTTAGTAACATACTATTTTGATGAAGGTTTTGCTCCTAAGGATTTCTTCTGGTCGTACCGAGGAGCGGATGAATATCAAAGCTCAATGCAATTCCAAATTGACGAAATCAATCTTTTGATGAAACATTCATCGGATATTACCACAAAAGACCAAAATGAACTGTCAGCAGGTACGTATAAATTAAAGGTAACCGACTCCTACGGTTGTACATATACCGACAAGGTAGAATTGGTCAAAGACGAAAGCAACAAGCCAGTCCTTACCAAAGATTTCAAAAATGCCATCTGCGGTCACGACGTGGGCGAAATCACAATTTCGTATGAAAAAGGAAACGAGCCAGTTGAATATTCGTGGGAGGATGGAAGCACTGATTTGAAACGTGAGAACTTGGCGGAAGGCACATACACGTTTACCATTACCGACGCGTATGGTTGTACCGTAATCGACCAGACAGAAATTGAATATGAATCGTTCAAGTATCAACCAGAATTGGCTTTGGTGTCGGTAAGTCAGGAACAATCGCCGTACAACTTGATTATCTGGCAAAAAGAAGCATCGGAGGCAATCGACTTTTACACAATATACCGAGAAACAGAAAGATTAGGTGAATATGTAAAATTAGACGACGTGCAATATAACGAGACAAGCATCTACGTTGATGTGACTGCCAACAGTCTTGAATTTCCGTACCGATATAAGATTTCGGCTACCGACAACTGCGGAAAGCAATCAGAGCTGAGTCCAAGCCACAAAACGATACATTTACAGAAAAACAAAAGTATCGGCACCGAAAACAACCTTTCGTGGACGGCATACGAAGGATTCGATTTCTTGACATACTCCATTTTCCGTGTAACGAAAGATGGCGTGGAAGAAATCAAGAAAGTCAATTCAAGTGTATTGACTTACACCGATTTACAACCTGCTCAAGGAACCATTTCATATTACGTTGGCGTGGAATTGCCAGAAACAATTGATATTAACGATCCATTCGTGAAAGCAAAAAGTGGGCCGTTCAATTTGGCAATCAGCAACATTGCCGAAGTTGAAAACAAAACAGCAATTTCTTTTGTAGAAGAAAAACCTGTGAACGTGTATGCGGCACACAACGCAATCGTAGTTGAAAATGCTGGAGAAAATCAGATTGTAATCTGCAACGCTATTGGTCAGACAATCGTCCGTGCCAAAGGAAACAACGAAGCTGTTAAATCATTCAATGTTGAAAAAGGCATCTACATTGTGATTGTCGGCAACAAGGCGGTGAAAGTTGTGGTGGAATAAATTCCAATAGGGGCATATGTTATTTGCCTCTATTTTGTAACGCATCAAACAAATCTTCGTGTTCTTTTGCAACACGTTGAATAGAGAACCGTCGGCAGGCGAGTTCGTAGCCGTTGGCTATCAATGTGTTACGTAATTCGCTGCTGGAATGTAGCCGTATGACTTGTGCCGCGGCATCTTCAAAATCATCAACCGCAACAAGAAGACCATTTTTCCCGGTTTCCACAATGTTGGGAATCGCATCGACACGGGTTGCCACAACAGGTTTCTTCGCCATCATATATTCCACAATGGCATAGCCGAAGCCTTCCCACCGCGAAAGCAACACGCCCACATCGAACAACGCCATATAATCGTTGGGATTCGATACCCAACCAGAAATGAAAAACGAATCGTGTAACCCTTTCGCTTGAATCATTGATTCAATTTCCGCTCTATCGGGACCGTCGCCTACAATAACAAAAAACGCTTCGGGAATAGAACGTTTGATTATCTCCGCCATTTTTACAAATGAATCGGGGGCTTTTTGGTCGGAAATTCGTCCAATCATTCCCACCACAAAGGCATTTTCGGGGATATTCAATTGATTTCGTGACAGTTTCGTTGTGGAAATATTTGTCTCAATTGCCTCAACATCAACACCATTGTAGATTACTTGCAACTTTTGTTGATTACCCACGCCATTTCGTAAAGCGGATTCTTTTTCAAAATCGGAAATGCAGATGATTGTATCCGTGAAATATGCCAAAATTTTCTCCACGTATTTGTAAATCAACACTTTAGTTCGTGAACATTTCATATTGAACGCCCATCCGTGCGCATTATACACCACGGGTTTCCGCATTCCCAGCACGGCAAGCCTTCCCAATGCGCCAGCTTTGCTGCTGTGGCAATATACAATATCGGGATTCACCTGTTTGATACATTTCCGCAGACGAAACACAGCCTGCAAATCTTTTTTGGGAGAAATCTCACGAACCATTTCAATTTGCTGAAAATCAGAAACTAACGGCGTGAAATCGTCGGAAATGAATTGCTGGGCACACACCAAACTGTTGGTGATTTTCTGTTTGTCCAAATGCTTTAACAACATTTGCAGATAAACAGCTACACCGCCATCAGCCTGGGATATGTGTAAAACATGTGTCATTGCATCACAAAATTATTTGTTCATACAAACTTCTAATTGCGTCGTTGTCAAGTTCAATGGGATTGTTTTTCAATCGGATTGGATTCACCGACGTGGATAATACCTCTATTTCTGCGCTTCGACGACGTGTGTCTGAAGTGGGATTTCCCAAATCCATTTCTGTTAGAATGTGCTCAAATCCGTCAATCGCCGCTGATACATTTTCGAACCCCATTGCCGTAGCAATATCGGTGAAAATCTGCTCCACATAGTTTTCCCCCCGTGTGTCAACGCACTTGTTGAGGTTCGCCGCCATATATCGCCATATTTTGGGCAAACAAACAGCCACGGCGTATCCGTGAGGAATATTATACAATGACGTTATTTTATAGCTAAACGCGTGGGCTGCTGTGGTTTGGGTTATACAAATGGCTTGCCCGGCAAGATTTGCAGCCTGCATAATATGTTTTGCCGATTCATCGCTGTTTTCGAAAATATATTCCCGCCACCAGTGCATGATTGTTTCCACGGCTTGTTTTGACAACCGTTTGCTGCCATCAGTTGAATTTACCGACCACCAGGCCTCAATTCCCTGACAAAGCGCATCCATCAGCGTACATTTTTTTTGATAGAGAGGCAATGGCTTCAATACGCTTGGCTCTAAAATCGCCACATTGGGAATGATGCTTTCGTGCGTTACACTTTGTTTTTTGCCTTCGTAATAAATAACCGCAAAACGAGTGCTTTCGCTTCCTGAACCCGCTGTTGTGGGAATGGCAATCAACGGGATTCCCGTGTCGGAGTATTCCTGCTCCAAATACGGTTTATCTTTCGACATTCGGCAAAATAATTTTATACATTTTGCAACATCCATACAACTCCCACCGCCAATAGCCACAATGGTGTCGCAGTTTTCCGCATTGAACACATCAATGCCGTTACAAACTTCGTCATACGATGGATTTGGTGTGAAACTATCGAATTTCACATACGGAATATGCACATTTTCAAAATCGTTTTTGATGCTTAACGAAGAAAACGAATGGCCACAAACAAGAAAAATTTTCTTGCTTCCTGCAAGAACTGTTTGTAGTGTCCCAATGCCGTCAACTATTTGTTGCATACTTATTTTTTTAGGAAATCCATTAATGCTTCTTTGTTTTGTATTGGTGTTGTGGTAGGACGTCCCAAATCCTTACGGTTCCCTTTTTTCACGCAAATTTGGAGAAAAATTGGTCCTTCGCCGTTCAACAACAGCGAACTGACGTTTGCCAACTGTTTCAGCAAGTCATCTTTTGTTTCCACAGAAAAGGCGTGTTTGTAGCCCACAGCCTTGGCTATGGCAGGAATGTCGATTTTTAAGCCAACCGTTGGCTGACCGCCGACGGAATCGTGCGCACCATTGTTAAAAACAACATGCACGTAATTTTTAGGTGATTTCTGCGCCACAATCGCCATACTTCCCATGTGCATAATAGCCGCGCCATCGCCGTCGAAGCACCAAACGCCACGGTCTGGTTTCTCCAATGCGATGCCCAACGCAATTTGCGAAGCATGTCCCATGGAACCAACGGTCAAAAAATCGCGTTCGTGGCCTTGATTCATTGCTGTGCGGTATTCAAACAACTCGCGCGAAATCATACCTGTGGTAGAAACTATGGCATCTTTTTCGCCAAGAGCGGCGGCAACTGTTTGAATAGCCTCCTCTCGTGAAAGGGAAAGCCCCGCCTGCGAATCGGATTTAGACAATTGATAGCTGTCAAATGTGTCTTTTTCAATCACCAAAGCATAACACCGTTTTGTGTCGCGCATATATGCAACAGCCTTTTTTATTTGTTCCGCCGCAGTTTCCTCGTCTTTTGATAGGACTGAAAAATCAACACCCATCACAGAAAGCAAGTCGGTAGTGATTTTCCCTTGTTTAACGTGCTGAGGTTCGTCGTGAACGCCCGGTTTGCCCCGCCAACCAATCACCAGCAGCACGGGAATATTATACACATCGGGGTCGGTGAGCGACGCAAGCGGATTGATGATATTTCCTTCGCCACTATTTTGCATATAAACAACGGGTATCTGTCCCGTTGCCAGATAGTGCCCGGCTGCAAGTCCCATTGCACCTCCTTCGTTAGCGGCAATAATGTTATGGGAATCGTCGGCATGGTCGGTGATGTAGGCGCATAGATTCTTCAACAATGAATCGGGCACGCCAGCAAAGAAATTAATGCCATACGACGATAGTGTATCATAGAAAAATTTTGGCTGTATCATATTTCAAATACTATAGGTTCATAGAACTTATTCTTCTGGTATTAATGTGATTATATCCTTGATAGACATACATTTATCGTCGCATTCCTTAGCACGGTGGTTCTCCAAAATTGTTCGGGCCGCGTCCTGCATTGCAGGAAATCCCGTGCGTGTGAGTTGGTTTGCATAAATAACGACATTTACGCCACGTTTTTTGAATTCCGCTTCCGTCACCGTGTTAAACGATGTTGGAACGACCACTATTGGTGTTGTGGTATTTTTTTCGCGGAATTTTTCCACAAATTCAAAAATTTCCGAGGGGTCCTTTTTGCGTGAATGAATCATAATGGCATCAGCGCCAGCCTCACTGAAAGCAAAGGCACGTTCCAACGCATCGGCCATTCCTCGTTCCAAAATCAGTGATTCAATACGCGCGCAAATCATAAATTCTTTGGTCTTTTGGGAATTTTTTCCTGCCCGAATCTTTTCGCAAAAATCAGGAATGGATGCCTGCGTTTGCTTAACTTCGGTGCCAAATAGGGAATTTTTCTTCAATCCAGTCTTGTCTTCTATGATAACCATAGAAACGCCCATACGTTCCAAAGAACGGACTGTATAAACAAAATGCTCCGTTAACCCCCCCGTATCGCCGTCGAAAATGATAGGTTTGGTAGTAACCTCCATAATATCGTCGATGGTACGGAAACGCGATGTCATATCAACCAGCTCAATGTCGGGTTTTCCTTTCGCCGTTGAATCGCAAAGCGACGAAACCCACATTGCGTCGAATTGGTAGGTTTTTCCGTCCTGAAGCACTTTGGTGTTTTCAACAATCAAACCCGTAATGCCACTGTGCGCTTCCAGAGCTGTCACTAAACCCTTCATATTGATGAGTTTACGCAACCTTCCCCGCCGCACGTCGGGCATAGAGGCTTCGGAACGATGGTTTGCGTCCAATTCCTTATATTTTGGGTTATTGGTATAAGGATATTCCACCAGTTTACCGCCATATTCCGACAACACATCGCACACTTCCTGACGAATCGGTTTCTGGAAACCCTCAACCCAATCGTTTCCGTGCACTACATAATCGGGCTTCAGCCAGCGAAGATTTTCGGCATACGACAACATTTTTTGTTCCACAACCCGTTCCACGCCGGCAATGTTTTCAAATAATGCCTTACGTTCCTCGAATGGTATCAACGGAAATCGTTTGTAGCTTGCAACCGCCTCGTCGGAGAGGATTCCGATTATCAAGCGTCCCAAACGACGTGCCTTGTTGATGATTGCCGTATGCCCGGAATGAATATATTCTGTGGAAAAACACATATACACCGTCCGTTCGTTGACCGCAACCAGTTTTTCGCTTACGATTTTCAAATCTTCAGGAGTGTCAATCTCCGCACAAAGCATATTGTGTACATCGCACGGATATATGTTGCATTGATTGGAAACCTCGTTGAACGCGTTCTCCGCATAGCACTTGCGGTTGTTGTTCTCGCAAAATGTTTCAATATTTCCCAGCCAAACCAACCAATCTTCTTTTTTGATTTTGTATAATGGTTGCGCCGCCACGGCGTGTTCAAAAAATTCAATGCCAACTTTTTCAATTCGTCCATTTGTGACAACCGCCTTGAAATCCTTTTCTGGCAGTGGGAGCGAGCTGCTTACCACCATACAGCTGTTCGGAGAATCAACCACAGCTTCCATTACTAAATTCTCGAACACCAGGTCGCCGTGCATCAGAATAATATCGTCGTTCCGCAAGTGTTCTTTCGCACAGTAAATACTATAGATATAATTTGTTTGGTCGTATAAAGGATTATTCACAAACGTGAATTTCAGCGGAAGATGCAACACATTGCAATAATCAACCAGAACGTCATCATAATATCCCGTGGTCATCACAACTTCCTCAATGCCAAACGATACCAGTTGTTTCAGTTGCCGGCTTAAAATGGTGTCAGTATGCGATATTTCGGTCATACATTTGGGGTGTTCTTTTGTTATCACACCCATTCGGCAACCTAACCCGGAATTCAAAATCAATGCCTTCATCTATACTATATTTTGCTTGAACAGAACATTCCTTTTGGAACGGTCAAAGTTACAACATTGCTTTAAATTTTCTCTTTACTGATGCTTTCTTTTTGCTACTTTTCTCTTGACAGAAAAATAACGCAAATGGTCAATACGGACACTTCGCTAAAAATCAATTGCAGATACGCCCTATTTTGTTTTCATATCTCCCTCAAAAATCAATTTTAACGTATCAACACTCACATTATTTTGTTCTTCTTGTAAATATGTTATTGTTCTATTCAACCGTGACATTTCTGAAGAATTACGAATCGCATTAATTAGTTTTTTTATCTGAGGGTTTTTATCTGAATCGCAATTTTTGGTTATTTTTTTCAATTCCTCCATTGTGTTGGGCAATCCATAATCAAACATATTCAATTGCAATTCATTCACGCATGCAATAAGAAAATCTTCTGCCGCTTTGCAAACTACAATCAAAAAGTGTTGCCTGTCTTCGTGTTTTAACAATTTAAGATGTTCTGACTTTGTTATAATCCTAAATTTTTGAAAATCGGCCGGTTTCTTTTTATCATCATCAATTATTCCAACAGCGAATTTTTCTGCCGATTTACATTCTTTCATTCCCTTCAACACGTTATTACAACCATGACGATGATTTACTCCATCTAAATACAACAATGTTTTCGTAATATTTGTATCAACAAAGCATTCAGGGAATATATAATTTGCCTTATTTCCCATTATGTGTATGATTCTATATTATAAAAAACATCTATACCATCATCATAGATTTCTTGAATATCAGCCTCTGAAGCAGTGACAATAATTGATTTTCGAGATACTCTTTTTTCAAAAAATAGTTTAAATTCTTTTAATTCTCTTTCCAAAAATGCTGTCATTATATATGGACTATGTGTGGCAATAAAAATTGAATCTGATTCTTTTGTAACTAAGTTTATCAACCAGTCAACTAAACAAGACTGAGTCGGTGGAAACAAATTATTCTCAGGTTCTTCCAAAAAAAGTTCACAATGATCCGTTTGCGTATATCGTTCATAAATTCTACGACACTCCTCTGCATCTTGTTGATTTTTAAAATAAGCAGAATATTTGCCAATAGTAGCTATAGTAAAGGACAACTCTTTAGACTGATTATCTTGTGTTATTTTGTCTTTATACCTTTCATCGTATAACTTTTGAAGAAATTTCTCTTCCGTCCGTAAATCAGAATAACTCTTTGCCTGCGAGATAGCATAACTATCCTTCCCCACATAGTTTAAATGGACAAATAACGGGATCAATGATTGCAGACCGCTCGACGTATTTGTCAGTTCAAGTACGACTCCCTCTCCAACATCAACAAGATCTCTTCCTGATAGTTTATCGTATCGATAAACTACATCAAGATTTAAAATATTAAGTCCCTGGGTATAAATCTTTCTTGCTATGTCCCAATCGCCCATAAAACTTTGAATATTGTTGTTGTAAAATCTCACATCAAACCAAGTTGGAATTGCGGCGACCATATTACGTTCAGCAGGAATGTACGACACTTTAGGACGCATATAGTTCCACTGCGTGTCTTTCCATTCAAAAAGAAATTGATTCGTGTGAGCGTTATAGGAAAATTTTGTATAATCCGACTCATATTCAATAAATGAATCGGAACTAAAATAGCCCTCCAATTTATGAAAACGTGTCAATTCTTGTATAAAATAACCATCCTGCTTAAAAATATCAGCAGACTGATTTAGTTCTATTTGTTTTTCAACCCACGTGCAATAGCATGCTATTTTCAACACGCAACTCTTTCCGGAACTTTGTTGACCAATAATAACATTATACTTAGAAAACTCTATATTTACCTCCAACAATGGGCCGATATTTCGTATGATTAGTTTTTTCATATCACTACGTTTATTTGCAAATATACATTTTTTTGAACATTTTCATTGGGAAATAACTAAATGAAACTTTGCCTTTCCCAGTGCCAACGATGAGATAAAAGTATGGAGGGTTTAGTTATTGGATTGTCCAGTTGTTTCAAACGCGCAAAGAGTGTTGAGAAACATCTTGTACACGTTTTATAGATTTTTACCTAAAAAATATGATACTATTTTTATCAAAGTTTTTACCCTATTCTTTACTTCATACAAGAAACCTTGCTTTCCATATTTTGAATACAATTCACCAAAACTATATTTATCAATATTATCAAAAATCAATTGCCTTTTTGGGGGTACAATGCGTGGCTTTTGGATGTCCAGATCTCTAATTTCATCACAAATACTTATACATTGATTTTGTATCTCTCCCCACAAAAGTTGTCCTTTTTGAGAATGAATTTGCATTTTTGTAATGCCCATTCCATCATTCATCTCGGGATGTTTTTTCGCAATATTCCAATAATCCGCCAACGTAATATCACTTCTGTGATTCTGACTGCAAACATAGCATGATGGTCTTGATATAAGATTCCGTAAATATAATTGCATGTATGTGTCCAGCACGAAGACTTTTCGATAAACGTTTCCGTTTTTGGATTCTATTTTCATTGAATATGTTTTCCAACCATATTTTTTATTACGAAACAAAACCTCAACAATATCTCCACTCTTTTTTTGCTCTTGTAAATACGACTTAAATATTTTTGGGGACGGAACACCATGGCACACAAAATCAATCGTAATTAAATTTTTTGAGAGGTTTTTATCAATTGCATTCAACAAACCATTTACTTGACATGGGCAGCCCGAAAACAAGACTTTTTTCCCTTCTTTTAGCAGACTTTTAACTTGTGAAATGCTATCATCCATATCACTTTGCACATACTTGCTACCTCTCAGTTTAGCTATGCCCTCGTGTTTATTGATGCAAATATGCTTTACAACAAATTCAGAATCAAATGCAGCACCAAACACAGCACCACCCTCGTCAATTATAGTTTTTGCCATTAACGGGAAAATTCCACCCGAGCTACTTTTTTTACGAATAAGTGCTGTTTTACAATAAACAGCATATTGTTCCGATGCTCCATCTGATGTAGAACCCGTATTTACAGGGCATACTTTTTCACAAACGTGACAGTCCACACATTGGTTTATGTTTATTTTCGGATACCAGAAACCTTCGTGGTCAAAAGCTCCTGTTATACAATGTTTTGGACAACTCGCCAAGCAAGCTCTACAACCAGTACAGTTTTCTTTATTTGATAGATCTATCATCTTGTATCTGTTCAAACAACCAATGTAACGATTTCTCTCGTCGCTCCTCAAGTTGTTTATTTATTTCGGAATAATTTATCTCTTGATACACATTTACGGGCATTTTTTTAATAAGACGGCAATTTAATCCAAACGACGTTAACAAATCCGACAATCGTGTGTTCATAGAAGTTTTCCCTTTTTTGTTCCGTTCAAATACGTAAAATGGTTTATTGAAAATAATTGACAAAACAGCGCCGTGAAATGAATCCGTAAAAACCATTTCCGCATTTTTTATTAGGGACAAAAATTCCTTTGGCCCCACGTCATATAATGGTTCCATTGGACTTTTCCCGTCATAGGAATTCCACACCCGTTTCGCATACGGTATAAAATATACTTTGATGCCTTTTGCGGCAAAAAAATCAACAATTGTTTGTTTGAATTTGCAATCAGAAAATGAATACACAAAAACGTATGGCTCCTTTATAACACGTTGGGCGGCAACCTCGTCCCAATCTTCCCGTGTTAGCAACATTGTAGGATCTACAACAACTTCAACAGATTCCCGCAATCCAGCATTTTCAAGTATTCGTTTCGCCGATTGCTCGCGAACAGATATGGCATCCATTTTCTCAATATGTCCGACGATATAACTCGCCTCATAATCGCTGACATACTCTCTACCAATACTTGCCGCATACGATATAATCCGTTTAATTCCAGTGCCCTCCCCAACATACACTTCATCTATTACATTGGGATTCCACACTTGATCGGAACCAATAATTAATAAATCATATTTATCTTTCCACTCTAATCTATCTTCAACTCGAAGGAGTTTGGAACAATGAATGTAATTTATAATAAAATCATCAAATTTCTTTATTCTGTTTCTAAGTAGTTTTTCTGTTTGTTTTGAAAACACCTTCTCTCCAAATAATTGTGTGAACTTTTTTATAATTTCAATAAACGAATACTGGCGACAACGCGAAATATAATTAGGATATAATGGACTTATCCCTTTTACATAGCATAAACTTTCAACAGGTGTATTTGTTTTTTTTTCAATCACATGCTGTAATGCATAGTTCTGCAAACGGGAACCGTAGTTCATCTCTTGCAATGTCGCTAGTGCAATCCTAATCTGATCCATATGTAAGAATTTTAATACTAGAAATTATCGTTTATACTTTTTATAAAGTTGTCCAAATAAACCACGGAAGAAAAATTCTCTTTAACACGTGAAATTGATTTCAGAGACATTTCGTGACGTAGTTTTTCGTCAGACAACAATCTATCTACGCTTTTAGCAATATTTACAGATAAAGACTCATCGTTTTCCAACAAAATACCACAATCCGCGACATATTCTGGTATTCCACCACTTTTAGTTGTAATTACGGGTGTGCCACATGACATTGCTTCTACCATTGTTAAACCAGCAGGTTCTTCCCAAATAGATGGTAACACAGCAACATCAGCAATATTATAGAAATCTGGCAATTCTGACTGTTTCACAAAACCTGTATAAATAATCTTGTCTTTCAATGCATTAGACAACTTTATAAGTTCTTTTTGATACGAATCAATTGCTTTTGTATCTGAAATCAAACTACCTACTATCAGCACTTTAATCTTTTGCTCTTGCATTAGTGGAATTGCTTCCAATAATTTATCAATTCCTTTTTCTTGAGACATTCGACCAACAAAAATGAGAACAAACTCATCTTTTGAAATCCCCAATTTTTCCCGCATATCAATATCTATATTCTTTTTTGAGAATAAATTGGTGTCTATGCAATTATATAATACTTTAATGTTTTGTTTGTCAATAGGTCCTAATGGACAACTTTGCAACTGATCAGCGACGAATCTACTCACACACAAATATTTACACTGCTTAAATGTGGGGTTGCTTCTTGCAGCAGTTCGAGGAATATTGTGTAAATGATACCATATGTTTCCTTTATATTTTGATAAACGGATTATCCATATCAATGGAATGTTATTTTCCAGTATCACACAATCATATAACGACTTATGCAAGAACGAAGCAGATTTTATAATGTAATAAATAAGAGAAAAGAACGTCCGATACGAAATCGCCTTACGCTTTTTAAAAAAATGTAAGACAATAAAAAAAAGTATTTTGTCAAATACACGAATGACAGCAGGAATCTTTATCCATACAAAATTCACATTTGTATAGTCCTTTGATTTTAATTGAGCCTCTTTGTCGTATATTGAAACAATAGTCATTTCAAATAATTGTTGCTTGTTATTTGAATTTACTAGATGCTCAACTAAAGTTGACACAGCCCCCCCTTTTACAACGGGAATGGGGGAGCCTCCATTTGAATCAGCCTTAAAAAAAATAGTTTTCATAAATACATTAACAATAGAGAATTAATAAGTAACTTATGTAATCTCGCTACTTAGGATCTATCCTATAATCCCATTATTTCTAATATACTCTACAACTTTTTCCGTTGCACAACCATTTTCAAAAGAACCATATTGTTGATGATACATTAAGACATTTTTTTTGTAATCCTCATTATTGAAGTTTAATATCTGATAACACAATTCATCATTGTTTTTTGCAGAAGGGAATGGCCACTCTCTATAGTCCGTTTCCAATCCTGGGTCAGACAAATAATTTTCAATGTCAGGAATGAACATAACACATGGTTTAAATGTTAATGAGAAATCCCATAATGACGAAGAGTAGTCTGTTATAAAAATATCAGTTGAAACCAACAATTTTTGCATATCGGGATAATTTGTTGCATCTATACAATCATAACATATAGAATCTTTAAAGGCATGATGTCCTCTAAAAATAAAGTAATAATCATTACCCGTTTTGTGCTTTAATTGTTTTACAAGATTTGGTATATCTATGGTATTTTCTTTTAAGATATTCATTGAAGGGGAATTCCATGCTCCTCTATAAGTAGGAGCATATAAAATAATTTTTCCTTCTGGTGGTATATTAAAATACTTTTTAACATTTGTACTAATGTCAATTGTATTCGCAGTAAAGAATATATCATTTCTAGGTAATCCTGTTTCTAAAACCTGCCCGCTATAGTTGAATCGTTTGCGAATTACCACTTGTTCAAAAGCATTACTAGAAGCTAGAAACAGATTGTTTGTTTGATTATGAATTCTCCTAATAATAGTATCTACAAATTTTCGAGATTCTATGGTTTTGTTTATCTTTTTAAAAAGCCCCCCTCCATGCCACGTATTAATAACAATCTGATGGTTACGTATCGGCAGAATTACGTGCACGGAATTATTGACTATAATAAAACGGGATGTTAACATATGGTAGAAATACGGTAAGGTTGATTGAACAATTATTGTATCCTTAGCGTTTAGCATAGAATGATTTTGGTTTTTATCTCGAGTATGCCAATATACTTTATATACATCAGGATATCTAGATATTATATTTTGATAGATATAGTACGGACTACAAGAATATTGCTCTCCGTTAAAACTGGAAAAAACAATCTTTTTCTGATTTATAGGGAATATATAAAAGACACGTAGAATTACTCTCGCCGCGAATATTGAGAAAATAATAAATCCTGATTTGACTTTTACTAAAAATTGCTTCATTGGTTTACCGTTTGATAATAATATATTATTCTTGAAAAAATCTCCTTCAATCCATATTTAGGAGTCCAACCTAAAGCGCGCAGTTTTGCAGATGATAGCCGCAGTTTCGTCACTGGTGCATACCCCATAGTATCGTTGAGTTCCACACGAACTGATATATTGGGATTGAAGTTTTCTTTTAAATAATCCGCCATATTTCTTGCAGAAATATAGGTTTCTTCATTTGCAACATTGTAGGCTTCGCCCGAAGTTCCTTTTATTAAAACATATAAAATTGCCGAAATACAATCAGTTGTATAACAATACGGACGTGCCGCCTCTCCCGTAGTATGAAGCACTATATCCTTCCCTTCCGCTGCCAAACGTGCAAACTGTGCAATCACACGATTATCGTCTGCCGCAATTCCCGCACCTGTTGTTTGGGTAAGACGAGCCACTTTCACAGGAACAGAATATTCTTTTTCATACAAACAGCACAATGTTTCCATTGCACGCTTTGCCATAGGATATGAACTTCTAACACTCATTATATCCAGGTCCCCTTGCACATCTTCAGTCACTAATTTGCTGTCATCGTAGATACTTCCATAAACCTCCAACGATGACAAATATACCATACTTTTTACCTTATGTTTTCTCGCATATTCCAGCAATAAAGATGTCCCTTTGTATATTGTATTGAATGTTTCCACCGCATGTTCCACAAAAAACTTCGATGATGTTGGTGCCGCACAATGCACTATATAATCAACATTCTGTATGTCTTCGTAATCGTAGGTTTCAATATTATATGGGAGAAATTGTAATTCATTGCCGACCACACCAAACATCCTTTGTGCCTTTCCCACATTTCGTACAGGAGCAATCACACGAATGTTTTTGTTCATTGCCAACAAACAACGTATCAGTATGGAACCGATTAATCCCGTTGCTCCAGTTATTAAAAATGTGGAATCTTTGAGAACATCTTTTAATTTAAATTGTTCCACAAACTCCGACACATCATCTATTAACACTTGGTTACTCATTTCATTACACATTCTTTTGTCACACCTTTGGTTTCACATCAAAATCCAAATATCTGTTGGTTTTCATGAACCTCAACCATTGCTCTAAAAATGAAGAAATCGGTTGGCGTTGTAATCTTTATATTTTCCATCGGTCCAATTATCGTATGCATCTGATGTCCATAATGACTCATCATTGTGCAACTATCAATAAAATCATGCTTTCCTTCTGAAAGTGCCTTTTCGTGTGTGGAAAGAATATCCTTTAAATAAAAACTTTGTGGGGCTCTTGCTATCAGAGAATCTTTTCGTGAAGGTATTTCCAATGTGCCGTCGGATTGATTCACAATAAAAGTTTCCGTTGCGGGAACACAGGTGATACAATTGCCACACTTTCCCACAGTTTCAATATTCTCTGTAATGGTTTGTTGCGTAATCAAGGGACGCACACCATCGTGAATTAGCACAATACTATCGGCTCCGTAATGCGACTGCACTGATTTCAAACCGTTATAAATGCTTTCTTGGCCTGTTTCTCCTCCTGCAACAATATCCACCACTTTTGTGATTTCAAACTTCTTTAATTGTTTTTGCAAAAATGGAATCCACGATTGTAAACAAACCACAACAATACCATCTATCAACGGATGTTCATCGAATAATTCCAATGTGTATATTATTATTGGTTTCCCTTGCAATTCAAGAAACTGTTTGGGTTTGGAAACCGTATTCATTCGATTTCCTGTACCTCCGGCAAAAATTACTGCAATGTTCATCGTCTCATCTGTTTATGAATTAATCGAAATAAAAATGTTATAATACCATAATCACTTTTATAATCAAATCGTCTCCACATTTTTATATATCTATATTTGCGCAAAATAGTATGTCGATTTAATTTTTCATAAAAAAACGCATTTTTTGAGAATAGTTCCTCATCAAAACACTTTAATTCCTTTAAATCAAGATGATAACCATAGGCGAGATAACTTCTATAAATTATACCTAACTGACATTCTATACGATATTCAAAATAAAGTTTACAATTTTGAGAAACGATGCTTTTTGTTGCATTGTAAGAGTCTATTAATGACATGACAACAGCCATGTACTGGGGCATTGATTTCTTTAGACAGGGAACAGAGACAGTTTGCCCTTCACGGTCGGAAAGATATTTATATAATTCTATATCATAATACACGAATGTTTTCACAACTGACATAGGCAAAAACATCCATTGTTGGTCTGTATAAGAAACCCCTTCCATTTGCCTATACTGCAATTGTTTGATCATAGCAGTTTTATATGTGATTCTGTGCATTTTCATACTCATACTAACAGACTTGTTCACAAACAATTCGTTAATATTCAATGGTTGTCCTATTGGGAATGGTAATTTTTCCGAGGGCTGTTCACTTTCATTTTCATAAACACAATTGAAGTCGGTTAAAGCAAGATCCACATCAATTTCTTTCAAAATAGTCAAATATTTCTCGAACACCTTGTTGTCGAAATAATCATCGGCATCAAGAATTTTCACGTATTTTCCATTTGCTTCCTGTAATCCACGGTTAACGCACGAACCATAGTTTCCGTTCTCCTTATCAATAACCCGAAACGTTTCTGGATATTTCTCCTGATACGTATGCCCAATTTCCGATGAGTTGTCCGTGCTTCCATCATTAATCACCAATATTTCAAGACATTTCATTCCATCAACTATCATTGAATCTAAACATTTTGATAAATATTTAGACATATTATATGTTGGAATTATTATAGACAGTACTTTTTCCATTATATGACTTTATTCTCTTTTAATAAAAACGCTCCTTTGATTCGTCTTTTATACATAAGTTCTGGCAACTTTGTTAAATTAAAGGCGACATAAAATATCGTTAAATACCTATAATGTGACATTGTAACAGCAAACAAAATGAAAAAACAAATCATTAATAACAACCAATCCAGATCATGTTTTTTTATATAATACAAAAATGGGACAATCAACAAAGATACCACATACAACAATATGGTATATATTCCTCCATGAGCGAATAATGTGAATATTGAATTACTATATCCAAAATATGAATTTCCATGATCATCCATTCTATAAAACAATGATTTTCCCAGAATTGGATTCTCCAATCCATTTTTTATACATAATTCGATATCTTTTTCTCGTGAATTCACAGAACTTTCTCCCTCAATAGTCTGTTTTTTATCTATAAGCAATAATGATACTACCATATAAAATCCTACTATAACAAAAGGCATCATAACAAATAAAATTACTTTCAAATACTTATTAAGCCCTCTATACAACAACAGAAATATATTAATAATTAAAAAGAACTGACCTGTTGTTGTAAATGTAGATATTATCGTAAGGGAAAGTATCAAAATTCTTAGTTTTGATTTTTCCTCCCGTAAATAAAGTTCTATAGATAATGCTATGCACAAAATCATATTATACATAGGCGCTTCGCAAAAGATTCCAGAATTTCGATTTAACTCCACGCCTAAAAATTGAGTGTGTTGAGTTTCAAAATATAATCCATAATATGTAGAAATATAATCTCTTACATTATCCCATTCATACGGAAACGTTGCCGTTGGCTGCATAATATTTAATGTTGTACCGAATATCCAAAAAAACAAAGAAACGACTGACAAAATCAAAACAACTGACGACAATTTAAACAACAAAGAATATGCTGCCTTTAAACTTTCGCGAAGACCTGCTTTTAAATAGAGATATGAAAATGGGAAAAACAACATATAAAATCGTACATATCTAAACATTGAATCAGAGCGTACGTGTATTAATGGTAGTATCGCTCCAACAATAATAAGAATAAACAACCAGTCAAATTTTATATATTTATATTTCAACAAAATCAATACAAACAACAATAACATCGGAACAAAGCGTATCACGAATTGAACAGATGGTAAAATCAAATATGGTGTATTAAATTCTATTAAAATGATAGAAACTAACACATATTCTAATATATTCACGAAGAAATTCCTCATTTACGTAATACTAAAGCCTGTTCGTCGTTTGAGCACAAAATTCTTCTAAATCAACCTTTTCTTCTATTATGAATTTTGTATTTCCTTTATAAAAAAACTTATTTAAAACTCTTTCTTTGTCGGTATTGTAAACTCGTCTTACTCCTGTTTTCAGCAATTTTGCTGGACATCCACCAATCACAGAATAAGGAGGCAAATCAGTATAATCTTTTGTAAGTAATGCATTTGCCGATGCCACAATCAAATAATCAGGGGTCTTAACTCCTTTTTTGATTACCGTTCGACTGGCAATCCAATTGTAACGTCCAATAACAATTTCTTTTCTGTTTTTCTTTACTTGGCGAGTTTCCACATCAATAGTAAAATGGTCGTCGCTATCCATCACAAATGATTGAAATCCAATACGAGATTGTTCACCGATAACTAACTTTTCCCGTATCACAACCAACGAACCATCGGCAATTCGATTAAAGCCATAGAATTCAATTATACCATCATTTTCCAAAATTGTACAACCTTCTATTTTCACTGGCCCCCAAACCTCTATAGTACCAGCATTTTTGAATTTTGTTTTTCCCTGTGATTTCAAATCCAATTGTCCGATTCTTATCAAACCATGTTTTATCGGGCAGTGTAAAATGATCTTTCCAACTTTATAAACATTAGTGTTATTATAAATATATACGGGAAAACGTAAACCCTTTAATCCAAAAGCTATTAGGTTAAAGCTAATGGTTTTATAAACATTTACCTTTCTATCAGGAACCGATAAACCAAACAACGGATAAAGTATTCTTTTAATTAAATCTTTCATTAAAATTTACTTTTAACAAAATTCATAATTCCTCTACGTTCATCTTTGGATAATCCAACAAACAATGATATCACAACAGATATACAACAACTAATTATGCAATACACAATAGACGAAATTATAGTGTCCAAAAATAACAATTCTAACACATAATTTATCGAGAACGCAAGAGAACTTACAAAAATAATTGGTTTGATTACTTGTATAAGATATTGCTTTACTGAAAACTGTATTTGCTCACTTACAATCCAAATTCTTAATATATGCGCCACAACATACAAAGTCAATTGAATCTGAAAAACTGAAACTGGGGAAGCTCCGAATCGTAATGCTATATAACTGATTGGAATCACACAACAAAACAATGTGGCAATAATAAGCATTATTTTTTTTACATTTCCTGTCGCCAAACTACTTGTCAACAGAGGATTTGCCAAAGATTGTATTAATATAAATCCCATTGTATAACGAACAAACACTGACGAATATTCGGGAGGGTTCTGCAACCAAATGGTCAACAATGCATCGGTCTTCATCATAATAGGAACTGCAAAAATTAGTACAAGATAAAACGAGAAACGCGAGGAACGAAAAACTAAATTATGCATCTCATTTAATTCGTTTGCCGCATACATTTTCACAATTTGTGGATTTTGAGCCATTTGAAAATTTGTGCAGAATTGTTCCACTGCATGTTGAACTTGCACCGCAATACCTTTTGCTGCATTTACCACTGGACCGAAAAAAACGTTTAATAGAATATTTGTTCCTTGTGTCAAACAAACATTCGCAATATTTCCTAGAAAATTCCACCCAGAAAAAGAAATTAACTCTTTATATAATGAGGCATCAATTCCTCGAACCACAATTGAAGATTCCGAAAAATTTATTTTACTATATGCTGCGTAACTAAGGGCTATTAAACTCGTTACTGCCATAAAAAGAATTGAATAGAATATTAGTCTATCAACAGAAAAAATAGCAACAACATATAGAATTGCTAACTTTAGAACAGCTTCAATTATTGACACATAGGCAAAAGCACTCATTTTTTCATAAGCGACAATCATAGCTTTGTATGGCGAGGAAAAAACAACTATTGCCGTTGATAGCACAGAGCATTGAAATGTCCAAAATGCAGCATCCAATCTTGCATCTGGAATCATCATTTTATTATACATAAACCATAATCCCAGTATTTCGGCCAAAAAAATAACAATCAGTGCCACAACCATATGTATCACTACACATGCGCTAAAAATTTTCTTTGTTTCTTCTGGATTACCTTTTTCGATATAAACATTTAAATATCGTTGAGTGGCAGCCATCATTGCATTACTTACAAATGTAAAAAGTGTAACAACGCCACCAACCACATTGTAAATACCATAATCCTCAACACCAAGCAATTTCAAAATAACCCTTGACGCATATAGATTTATAAGCATCATCAGAATCATTCTAAAATATAAGAATAATGTGTTTTTAGCTACTTTCTTGTTGTCTACTGGCATTTTATGATTACTTTCTGTTTTTCCTCAATATTAACTTCTTCTTTTTAAACAATATAATATCCTCCAGTTTTTTTACTACCACGACGTTCAATAATTTTTGTAGCAATCATAAACTGTATGTGTTTGTCAATAGTTCTAAACGGTTTTCCTAACCCATTCGAAATCATTGTTGTATTACATCCCTCATGGGTTCTGATATATTCCAGTGTTTCTTTTTGGGACTCATTTAATTGACCATTTAATTGACCATTTAATTGACCATTTTCTGTAACATTTTGTATGTTACTTACAATGTTTCCATTTCCTTCAAACACTACTGTCGTCCGATTTTCCATATACGCTCAAGTAAGCCTCTCCTTTCACAAATAACTTTGCATCAAAGTACGAGAAAATTCTTGATATAATCAAACAATAATGCAGAAAGCTTTCTGTTACTTTTTCTCTAAAAATCAACTGCGCCCCGCTAAAGGCGTTGAAGTGCCAATTTTTGTAAGTTGGAGCTTATTTTGTTTCAAATTCTTCCCAGAACACGCTGTTTTCCCATTCGGATTTAATGGTGATGGTGCCTTTGTAGAAATATTTCGTCTCGGGCTGGCGTTTGATTTCCAAACAACCAGAATCCCATTTTTTGTTTTGGTTTTCGTCCACAAAGCAATGCAATGTGTAGTTTCCGGCAGGAATGTTTTCAAAACGGAAGCCTTCGTTCTTTTGGGTTCCCATTACGGTTATGTTTTCCTTCGGGTCGGCGGATTGCAGTATAAATACTAAATTGCCGGCAGGGTAGCCTTGAGTGTTTTTCACCAATAGGTTGCCAAGTCCTTCTTTTTTAGGACATTGGAACGAAAATGCAATAGAATCGTTGGCGTCGCCAAACACGTCGGTAAACGTGGTGTCGGGAATGGAAAGCCGGTACGAAAAGTTTGTTTTCCAATCGGCTGTAATGGCAAATGTTCTGCCTTCCACTGGCGTGATGGTGTATGGAATATCCTTTACAAACAGATTTGCCGCGGGCTCCGTCTGCACATCGGCAATAAACTCGCGCGATGCCACGCCGAATGTGTCTGTTATCGCTCCACGTTTAAGTGTAAGGACATACGACTGTCCGTTTTCCGTTTCGTGCGAAATTTCAAGGATTCGTGGCGTTACAACCGAAATATTTGTAATGACCGATGTTTCCAACGAATCGTTGACGTTTACGAGCGTAAACAAACTGTCGGTAAACAATAGGATAGGGTTGTTGCAGAAAATGCGGATGGGTTCGTAGGTTTTCAGTTTCGACTTCTGTTCGTCGGTTACGTGCAGCAGCAACCGCTTGTTCGATATGGGCAGTTTATACATTTTTTGTACAGGCACATCTTTTTTCGTGTTGAAATTTTTTGTCACCCGTGAACCGTCCGAGTCGGTATATACAACCGTAATTGCTTGATTTTTAAGACGAAGCGCATTGGTTGTTGGTTTTATCCAATAGAGTAGTGCGTTGCTTTTTTCATCGTGTTCGCAGTAATACCAATCCGTAAGTGTTGGCAGTCCATCGAGTGTCACCGTCACATCTTCGGGTTTAATTGGTTTGCTGAAATACAGCGCAAATCGGTCGCTCGCTTCTTTGTAGCGCAGAATTGATTGCTCCGCGTAGTGGCTTTTCGGCCGGAAATGGTAATCGGTGGCGGGTTTCAGTTCTTCGCACGTTGTTTTCGACGTGTCGCACGCCTCATAGAGTTTGATTTTTCCTAAATTTTTCTCGGCAACCGGCCGCGAAACAGTTATGAAAACTGTGTCGTTTGGAAATACTTTCGCATTTTTTTCAAGTGGAGAGTGTATTGTAAGCCGTTTGGGCAAATCTTTTGCCTGTTCAAGCATAAAGGTGTCGGTTACGATTTGTGAATCGTTGCGGTTCTTTTGGTAACTTACAATGATTTTCGCCGTGTCGTTATTTTGCAGTGTGGTGTCGAGAATCCACAACATAAGGCTGTCGGAGCCAATTCGTTCCGATTGGATTTGTCCGTCGGGAATGCTGGTGATGCTCGTTGGAAACAAATTTTTTGCCGCCAACTTCACCGAAGTCCCATATTTCGATTCCCGTTTGTTGATGAGGATTTCTTGGTCCCAAACTTCATTTTCAAATAGTTGCAGTTTCACATTTTGGTCAGACCAACGAGTTTTTTCCTCCAAGTTGAAGGAATCCTTCACCGTTTCGTAGCGCACGCTGTCGGTGCCTTCGTCGGTTTTCATGCGGATAGTGTCAATGTGTGTAAACCACACGCTGTCGATGTAGCGTTCCGCCGTTGGATTGAAAAGTGTGTCGAGGAACGCAATTTTTTCCGACACTTGGTTAAATGTGAAATCTTTGTCGGAATCCTCCAGAGCGTAGATTTTATACGGTTTGGCTTCAATGTTCGAGAATGCAAAGTCGCCTTTCTTGGTGGTTTGCGTCACGTAACGGGGTTTCTGTGTTTTGAACGCCGTGTCGCTTAAATTGTCGTAGAGCAGAACGTATGCACGTTCGGGGACTTTCCCGTCGGCTGCGTACGTGACCGAACCGGCGATTTTCATACTGTCAATGCCGGCACCTGTGGAAAACGCATAAATGTATTGTTCTGTCACGTTTTTCTCGGTCAAATCCTTTATTGCATTGTTGAAATTGAAGCTGTAGGTGGTTCCTGGCTGCAATGTTTGTTTGCGCAGGTCAATTGTCATTTTCTTTTTCTTGACCGTGATTTCAGGGCGTTCCTCCATAATTGGCGCAATCATGCAGTTGTCTTCAATATTTTCGAGCGCAATGAATTCATTGAATTTTACCACAATTTTCTGCGGGTTGCTGTTTTGTAGGTTGTTTTCTGGTTTTTCGAACACCACGTATGGCGCAATTGTGTCAATCGGGCCACCTGTTGGTGCAGATTCTCGCGCGCAGTTCATAAGCGCAAACGGGAACGGAAGCGCGAAAAACAGCGGGAACAACAGCTGTAAAATCGAAATATGTCTTTTCCTACTCATAAACCGTGTCAAAAGTAGTATTTTTAATTGAGAATTGATGTCGGTAGCGGGAAAATTACGGCGATTACAAATTAATTATGTATGTTTGTAATCAAAATTGAATACAATGGCAGATAATAAATACAAACTTCAAGTTGCTGATTTACAGGACTTAATAAAACCTATGGGATATTGCATCGCGTCAGACAGAATTACTGTTGACGGCGCAAAAGTTGGATTTATGTACCGCGAGGAAAAAGAGGACGATGACGACAGCGGATGGCGTTTCCTTGCTGGCGACGAAACCGATGAATATCTTGACAACCAGCAGAATTTTATGATGTTCGATGTGAACTACATCGCCAATCTTGACCCTGCAATCATTCCGTATCTGAAATGGAAGAAAGGCTCTGAATTTGAGCGTGTTGCAGGTACCGACACGTTCGCGAAATATGAATAGCAACGCAATAAAAAAGCCTTCTCCAATTTGGGGAAGGCTTTTTTGTATGAAGAGTATTCTACTATTCTTCCACAGTTTTCTCAACTTTTTGTTCTTCAACTTCCGCTGGTGCTTCAGCTGAGCTTTCGAGAGCTGATTGTTCTTCGATTGCAGGAGTTTCGGCAGCCTCTTTTTCGTGGCGTTTCAAACACGTTTTGCATAACCGTTCTTTGCCAGCTTGTTCAGCTTCCTGTGTGGTTGTTTGGTGCAATTCTTCTGATTTGTTCAAATGTTGGCAGTCCTCATAAATGTGGAATACTTTACCACCTTCTGTCCAAAATACCGTGGCTGTTGCTTCTTCCATATTCAGAATTTCCTGTTGCTCTTCGGCGGAATATGGATTGTAGTCATAACTGCTGAAACCTGCTATCAACATTGCCACAACGGCAACGATTGTGCCTACAGTTTTTGTTTTTTGGTCAGCGTTTTTGTTAGTCAACAACAAAATGATGAACGGAATGAATGCGATAGCCGCCATAATAACACCCAAGTTGTTCCACAACCAGAATGTAAGCGCATTTTTCTCCGATGCTGGATGAATGTGGTTGGCTTTTTTCCACAACAACGAACCTACAATCACGCAGATAAGGTCGATAACCAAGAATACGATGAGCGCCGTGAATGGAGCCATGCCCATAAATAAGACTGCTTCTTCGTCTTCAGCCGGTGACGGAATGAAACTTGCCTTGATTGCAAGGAATTCTGCCACAAGTGCGAGAATCCATCCAACTACAGCGCCAATACGCAATCCCACTGTTGATTGTGCGATTTGTTGAGCTGCCACACCCTTGCCACTTGCAGTTTTTGCAGCTTCACTTTGAATGATTTTGTGTTCTTTTTTTTCTGCCATAATACTTTTTTTTTGTGCGTGAACCGCAATCCACGCGGATTAATAATTTTTTACATTCAATGTAAAAGTAGCAATTGTTTTCTTTTTCTGCAAATATCGCTTGGATATTTATGAACAATTTTCTACGGCAAAAACTTCGACGCGTCGGCGCCATACGCCAACAATTCCCGTACTATCGACGAAGAAATGTGTTCGTATTCGGGCGGTGTCATTAAAAACACGGTTTCAATTCCCGCTAAAGCCCTATTTGTTTGCGCCATAGTCTTTTCGTATTCAAAGTCGGTGATGTTCCGCAAACCACGAAGAATAGCGGTGGCATTCCGTTTTTTGCAGAAATCAACAGTAAGCGAATCGTAGGTTTCAACCGCTATTTTAGGATTCCCTGCGTACAAATCCGCTATAGCCCGCACCCGTTGCGGCGCTTCGAGAAAATAGTTCTTCGCGGAATTTACGCCTACGGCAACTATGATTTTGTCGAACAAGGGCAACGCCATGTCCAGAATCGCTTTGTGTCCAATCGTGAATGGATCGAAACTTCCGGGAAAGACAGCAATTTTTTCCATTTTCTTGTTGATGAATTTTTACAAAAGTAATAAAAAGCGTGCTGAATACAGAATTATTCCTTTATTTTGCAAAAAAATACAATTGCTATGTGGGTTGTTTGTTCTGATTTAGAGGGCGTTTTTGTTCCCGAAGTGTGGATTAATGTTGCTAAAATTACTGGCATCGAAAAGTTGAAAATCACCACTCGCGACGAACCTGATTACGATAAATTAATGAAATATCGTTTGAATATTCTTGATGAACATAATTTGAAAATTCAAGATATTCAGCAAGTTATATCGAACATCAAACCGCTTGACGGAGCCTTGGAATTTACCAAGTGGCTTCGCGACATTAGCCGTTTCGTGATTGTGTCCGACACATTCCAGGAATTTGCGAAACCGCTTATGAAACAATTGGACGACCCGTTTATTTTGTGCCATTCTCTCGAGATTGACAAAGATGGCAGAATCACGAACTACAAACTTCGTCAGTCTGATCCGAAACGCCATACCGTTGAGGCGTTCCAAAGTATGAATTTCAAAGTGATTGCGTTCGGCGATTCCTATAATGATGTGTCAATGCTGAAAAAAGCCGAAGTCGGAATTTTGTTCTGCCCACCGCAAAAGGTGATAGACGAATTCCCGGAATTGCCTGTGGCACATAATTATGCTGAATTGAAAGCCTTGATTGAACAACATATTTACGAAGACTAATGGCAGAAGCGTTTCCTCAAAAAATCACTGATTTTATCCATCGCCATCACGTGATTACCGTTGCCACGGTACAAGACGGTCAACCGTGGTGCTTCAACGCATTTTATGCGTTTGACGAAGAAAATCAAGCATTTATCATCACATCGCACGACGATACCCGTCATATTCAGGAAGTGTTGCAAAACAAAAAAATTGCTGGTTCCGTAGTGCTTGAAACTGAAATTGTTGGCAAAGTGCAAGGTCTTCAATTTTCTGGCGAAATGGTTCTGTGCGAAAACGAAGATGAAAAACAGGCTAAAAAAGTGTATATCAAACGATTTCCACTGACGACTCTCACTCCGAAAATTCTCTGGAAAATCTCAATCTTTGATGCAAAATACACCGACAATACGTTAGGATTCGGGAAAAAATTGGTGTGGAAAAAGGCTGAATAGCCAAAAATCATTGGGATTTTTCGGGAACTGTAGAATCAACTTCATTCTTTTTTCTATCTTTGCGGTATGGAAATGCCGCGTGTTCCACTGAGGTTCATAAGCTTGTTGTGTGTGTGCTTATGTGTTTCCCTGACCTGTTTCGCGCAGGACTGGGACGAACTGCTGTACGCTGTTGTTGGCGAGGCTTCCGATGAGGTCTCGGAGGAGGAAATCGCCGTGTTGGATGATTTGTTCTCCCACAAATGTAATCTAAACGAGCTCACGGAATCCGAATGCCAGCAGTTTTTCTTTCTTACTGAATTTGAAAAAATGAGCCTATTATATTATGTGGAACATAACAAGCCGTTGCTCAGCGTGTATGAGTTGCAACATGTGCTTGGCTTACCGCTGGAAAAAGCACAACTGTTGGCGCAACTGTGTGTGGCTGAGCCTGTAAAACCACGCAAATCCATCTCCGATTTGTTGGACGACGGAACACATCTGTTTGCTGTGCAATCTACGGTGAATGCCGTTTCCAATAACGACTACAAACATGAAAATGGATATCGGGGCGGTGCCAACAAAGAAATTGTCCGTTATCGGTTTCAGTCGCACAACGAGCTGTATGCTGGCATTACGCTGAAAAAGGATATGGGCGAGCAGCTGACATTCCGCGATGGATTTGATTCCCAATCGTGCTATATTCAGAAAAAAAGCAATGGAATGATTTCAAATCTTGTGTTCGGCGATTACGTGCTGAACATAGGGCAGGGGCTTGTCGCCGCGCAGGGTGGATTCGGCGGCAGTTCCTTGGAACAGGCTGGAGGAAAACAGGCGTATGTGCTTGCAAAACACAGCTCAAGTTCCGAATTTGCGTATTTTCGTGGTATTGGCGCTACTATCAACGTGAAACAGATACAGGTAACGCCTTTTTTGTCGTATAGGAAATTGGACGGGAAATGTTCCGAAAAAGACGAGTTCCCATTTACCATACAAAAAACGGGCTATCATCGTACAGAATCAGAGTGCGCGACAAAACAAACAATAGCATATACTGTGGCAGGAACGCATATTCAACTCGAAATGAGACGGTTGCGTCTCGGGTTTGCTCTTCTGCAACAGCAATTTGAGAAGGATTTCGTGGACTACGTAATGCGGAATGCTACGGTTACATATAATTATCGTAAACAGAAAATAAGAATGTACGGCGAATGTGCAACCGACAAGCAATTTCGATTCGCCACCATACACGGAATGCAGTATTCGTTTGCCGACGGCGTTCTGTTTTCGACCAATGTCCGATTCTATCAAAATGATTATCAGAGTTTTAATGCTTCGGCGGAGGGTAGGCAGTCGGCTGTGGAAAACGAGATTGGCTGGCGTTCAAATGTGAAACTTCCCCTAAATCAGAATCTTACGCTGATTTTTGATAATGATTTGTTTACAATGCCAAATGAACGGACTAACATACGGACTCCGTCTCAGGGAGATGCTGTCCGCGTAAAACTCTCGTATGTGCGAAGAACGCTTTTTAAAGCGTATTACCAATATTCGCTTATTACGCAGACCCAGAAATCAGAATTTGGTTATGAGATGTGTAAGAGGTTGAAACAGAGTGGAATGCTGTCGTTTTCCCCCGAAAAAAGGGTTCAGCTAAAAATTGCCGCACAGCTGTCGTCGCAAAACGGTGAGGCAGGGTATTTGGTGTATGAAGATGTTGTGTATAAACCTGAAAATCATTCATTTACGCTGAGCGCACGCTTTGCCCAGTTCGATGCCTCATACGAAAATCGTCTCTATGCATGGGAAGACGATGTGCAGTATGCGTTTTCGAGTTCGCAGTATTTTTATGCAGGAACGTATTGGTACGTGCTGCTGAAATGGAAATCAACATCAAACATCAATCTGCAAACCAAACTTATGCAAACCAACTATTTCGACAAATATGAATTGCCCGAATCGTATGATTTATATAGAGATAACCGAAAACTTGCGGTACATGTTTTGGTGCAAGTTTCGTTATGATTTTGTTCCATTTTTTTCGGCGGCGAAAAAATTTTGCGAATAAGTGAGAGCAAAGGAAATGTATTTTCTTTGCCGAACGTGAGCAAAATGCCAAAAGGAAACGGAACCCAAAGAAAGGCCGCCGACGTACCTGCTTGGCTAAAAATCAACTGCGTTCCGCTAAAGGCGTTGAAGTGCCACATTATCGTATAATAAAGAATCTCGTTAGAAGGCACCAACGCCTTTTTCACGCTGCACTCCGTTGATTTTCTTGACGTCAATCAGCTAAGTCGGAAACAAAGAAGAATTTGGACAAAAAAAGAGACTATAGAAAACTATAGTCTCTCAATTCATTTGTTGAAAAAAGATATTATTCTGTAACTTTTTTTACGTTAACAGCACAAGGTCCTTTTTTGCCGTTCGGGTCAATTTCGAATTCAACGTTGTCGTTGTCGGCAATTTTGTCAACTAAACCTGAAACGTGGACAAACCATTCTTTGTCTGTTTCAGCCTCTTTAATAAAACCATAACCTTTGGTTTTGTTAAAGAATTTTACTGTACCTTTCATAATGAAAAAAAATTAATGTTAATAATATCCCAAATATAATAAAAAAATGCTATGCTTTGTTCGTTTTCCGAAAATTTTTTGTGAAAAATGACGAAGTTTTTGGCCTGATATTTGGAATTCGTTGATTTTTAGTTATTTTCGTAAAAAAAAGAATATGTTCTGTAAACGGATTATAATAATGGTATTGTTTGCCCTTATGGCCTATGGCAGCATGGGGCAGAACAACAACATTTTTGTTCGGAAAGAGGATAATCCCGAGCTGAAGGTTACTGTGACTGGCTATTTTGGCATCAGTTTGATGACGAGCTACACGGGATTTATCCGTTACGGCTATATTCAAATAAAATCGACGGGCGAGCAGCAACTTACGTGGCTTTCGCGTGACCAATTCATACAGCAGGCCTCGGGACAGGCCGTTTCGAAGGCAAATCCAGAAAAGAGAAATTTGTTGGAGGAAAAGGAAATTATGTGGCAGTCGTTCGAAAACCTTTGGAAACTCCGTTATGCAGAATATCCCTACGATGGCACGGAGGAAAAAGGATGGGCTGGACGCGACTTTGCCCCAAGCGATGCGCAATGGAGTTTCTTGAAACGGAACTACAACTACAGTGCTATGGACCAATTTCTCTATGGTGAAGATATGTGGCGGCTGGTTAAGGATTCCCAAGACCCCGATTGGCAAAACCAATATTCCAGTTTGAAATAACGTGGAAACCAATACGAAAAAGGTTATCTTGTTTGTCAGCAACGATTTGGTGTGCGACAATCGATTGCATAAAATGGCGTCAACGTTGACGAATGCTGGCTTCAACGTGCTTGTGGTGGGACGAAAACGTTCGGATAGTTTGCCGCTGCGCGATGTGCCGTATAATACAAAACGACTGCGCTTTGTGTTTTCGAAAGGACCGCTGTTTTATGCGGAAATGAATCTGCGATATTTCTTTTTTTTGCTGTTCCGTCGGTTTGACATAGCCACAGCCAATGATTTGGACACACTCTTAGGCGTGTATTGCGCTACTTGGATTCGTCGCAAACAAATAGTTTATGACAGCCACGAATATTTTACCGAAGTACCTGAACTTGCGAATCGTCTCTTAGTAAAACGAATTTGGACGGCGATAGAACGCTGTTTGTTTCCCCGATTGAAAAATTGTATAACTGTTTGTGAATCAATTGCAAACATATACACAAAAACATACGGCGTGCCTGTTCGGGTAGTGCGGAATCTTCCGTTTTTGCAGGAACAATACATTGAAACTCAACGAAATAATAAATTGATTTTGTACCAAGGCTCGTTGAATGTTGGACGTGGTCTGGAGATGCTTATTTCTACTATGGAATATCTTCCCGATGCGGAGTTGCTTATTGTGGGCGATGGCGACATAAAGACTGATTTACAGAAACTTGTATGTCAGCGGAAACTTGGTGATAGGGTAGAGTTTACGGGAAAAATTCCCTATTCCGAAGTGAAAAACTATACTCGGCAGGCGGCAATTGGTGTGTCGTTGGAGGAGGGTTGTTGTGCGAATTATCGTTTTGCGTTGCCAAACAAACTCTTCGACTACATTCAGGCGCGAACGCCTGTGCTTGTTTCCGATTTACCTGAAATGGCGCGGATTATACGGCAGTATGGCTGTGGAGAGGTGCTTGCAGAACGCACGGAGCAGAATTTGGCGATGCAGATTGCCAACATGTTGGAACATCAGGAAAAATGGCGTGAATATGCTGCAAATTGCGATGCGGCGGCTCGGGAATTGTGTTGGGAACGTGAGGAGCGAACGGTGTTGGATGTATATGCGCGTTTATCGTAGCTCGTCGGTGTCGATGCGCAAGTTTTCGATGATGAAATTCTGTCGCTCGGGAGTGTTGTCGCCCATATAGAAGCTGAGAATATCGTTGATTTGCGTGTCGTGGTCGATAACCACGGGTTCCAAACGTATGTCTTTCCCAATAAATACCGAAAATTCATCTGGCGAAATTTCTCCCAAACCTTTGAATCGAGTGATTTCCGGGTCGGAAATTGCTTTAAGGGCTGCAAGCCGTTCCTCGTCGCTATAGCAATATTTTGTTATTTTCTTGTTGCGGACACGGAATAGTGGCGTTTGCAAAATATATACGTGTCCTTCGCGGATGAGGTTCGGACAATACATTAAGAAGAATGAGACCAACAACATACGGATGTGCATTCCGTCAACATCGGCATCGGTTGCGATGATTACCTTGTTGTAACGAAGATTTTCCAACGAACCTTCAATATCCAATGCAGCTTGGAGAAGGTTCAGCTCTTCGTTTTCGTAAATATCCTTTTGCTTTTTCTTATAAGCGTTGAGCGGTTTTCCTCGAAGACTGAACACTGCCTGTGTGGCTGCGTTTCTTGATTTTGTGATTGAACCGCTTGCCGAATCACCTTCGGTAATGAAAATACAGGTCTCGTCGCGAAGTTCGTGGTTCGTGTTGTAGTGTATGCGGCAATCGCGGAGTTTTCGGTTGTGCAAGCTCGCACGCTTTGTCATTGCTTTGTTGCGCACCACATCAATTGCCTTGCGTTCTTTTTCTGAATCTTGGATTTTCTTTGCCATCACCTCGGTGATTTCGGGGTGTTTATGCAGATAATCGTCAAGTTCCTGTTTTACAAAATCATTCACAAACTTATTGACCGAAATGCTGCCTTCAGTTGGCGCCATATCGCGTGAACCAAGTTTTACTTTTGTTTGGCTTTCGAACACAGGTTCTTCCACATTGAGCGCAATAGCCCCAACCACGCCATTGCGGATGTCGGCAAGTTCCTGGTTTTTGTTGAAGAATTCCTTTATTGTGCGTCCAATTGCCTCACGGTAGGCTGCTTGGTGCGTTCCTCCTTGAATAGTGTGCTGACCGTTGACAAACGAAAAATAATCTTCTCCGTTTTGTTCAGTGTGCGTCAGCGCAATTTCAATATCATCGCCTTTGAGGTGGATAATTGGATATAATGGCTCAATTTGATCTTTTGCAAATGTTTCGGTCAACAAATCAAGAAGACCATTTTTTGAATTAAATTTTTGTCCGTTGTAATTGATTGTAAGTCCAGTGTTTAGATACGAATAATTGCGCATCATCGTTTCGATGAAATCGTCGTGGAATGCGTAATTTTCGAACAAACCTTTGCTGGAATCGGGTTCAAATTCAATAAGAGTGCCGTTTTGTGATTTGCTCTCATCTTGTATCACATTGGTGTCGCTCGCAAGCACACCTTGTTTAAATTCAATGCGGCGCGTTTCGCCGTTGCGGAACGATTGGGCGGAAAATTTCCATGATAATGCGTTCACGGCCTTTGTACCCACACCGTTCAACCCAACTGATTTTTTGAAAACTTTTGAGTCGTATTTCGCACCCGTGTTGAGAATAGAAACGCAGTCCAAAAGCTTTCCAAGCGGAATACCGCGCCCATAGTCGCGCACACGGACTTTCCCGTCCTTTACGGTCACATCAATTACTTTGCCCGCGCCCATACGGAATTCGTCAATGGAGTTGTCGATTACTTCCTTTATCAGCACGTAAATTCCGTCATCGGAGTGGGAACCATCGCCTAATTTTCCGATGTACATACCCGGACGGAGCCGTATATGTTCCACACCCTCAAGTGTCTTGATGTTTTCTTCGGTATATTCTGCGATTTCTGCCATTTATTCTGTTCGGAATTTGGTAGCAAAGGTACTTTTTCCTATGAATTTGGAAGAATTTATTGAATAGGAATAATTTACGAGTTATGAACAACGCACCACATCCACCACGTGGCTGCCTGCCCCAATGAGTTCCTGCCGTTCCGACACGCATTTTTGGTATTCGATGAAACGGGCAAATGTCGCGTCGCTCATGTGATTGATGCGGGTACGCATATAGTCGGCGGCTCCTTCAGGCGAAAAGATTGTGACACGTTCCAAACCAGCTTTCTCGTTAAGACGGTTTATGTCTTCCAGACGCACGTAGTCGTACAATTCCCCCTCCTGAACTCTCACGTGAAAATCCTTATCCACAGCTCCTTGCGCCAAAAGCCCCTCGATTCTTTCCTCGTCGAAGCAATACGAAAGAATGCTGTATTCGTTCATCAGATACGCCACAAAAATCAGTCCTCCAGGCTTGGTCACGCGTTTTGTCTCGTTCAGTGCCTTTAGTTTTTCGTCGTCGCCTATAAGATGGTACAGCGGACCAAGCAAAAGCGTAACATCGGCAAAATCCGTCGCTATAGGCGACATATTTCTGGCATCGCCCTGAATCACATCGGCCGTGGGTTCACGTTTGAGAAACATTTCAATATTGCGGCGGACGAGTTCCACGGCTTTCACCCGATAACCTTCAGCCATCAGTGCTGAGCAGTATCGTCCCGTTCCCGCCCCAACGTCGAGGATTGTCTGCCCCTGCTGCAAAAACCGACGCAGGTGGTACATAGTGGTTTCGAACTCCACAATGCCATGCCGTCGGCACAAGCGAAGGTCTTCGTTGTGCTTGTTGTAATGCTTTTCTATGTTTGTTAAGGCCATAATTTTTTATCCGTTGAGCATTTTTATTTTTTGTAAAAATTACTTGTGTCTTGAACGAAAATTCTACGAAAACTTTCCTCATAAAATCAAGCAAATATACGATGTTATATCAAAATAAAATTTTTTCCTTTTCCCGTTTTCACGCACTAAAAAGGGACTCCCTTGCGGAAATCCCTTAATTGTTCTACTTTTTTCTTACAACTTTGTGTTTCAATTTCAGCATTGCGAAATTTAGTTCCAGTTCGGTTTCCGATTCTGTTGTATTGAGGTCGTTGCCCAAAATATCGGAAATAAGTTCGCCACCTTTTTGCATAAGTGATTTTTGAACGGTTTTGTCTTCTGTTTGTGGCAAGGCGGCAATGGTTCTCGACAACTCCCGAATTTTCACAAATGTCTCGATAATAAGCAAAGTCGTTTGTACCGCCTGTTCGCCTTTGAGTATGGTTGCAAGCATATATAAACCTCGTTCTGTAAAGGCTCTTGGCTCTACTTTGCTAAATTTCAACTGATTAAGGTGGTCGAAATTTTCGACCACCTCTGTTTTCTCTTGTTGAGTCAGTTTAAAGACATACCCTTCCGGAAACTTTTCTGGATTGTTTTTCACCGCTTCGTTGATTCGTTTGGTTTCCACGCCATACAGCGTAGCCACATCACTATCGATAATCACATTTTCATTGCGAAGTTGCAAGACCTTGTCCTGCACGTCTTCAATTTTTATCATTTGCATTATACTTTTTATGTATTGATTACAATGCAAAGATATACGATTTCTCTTGGATTCCGGTATGTAGGCAAGAAAAAAGGGACTCCCTTGCGGGAATCCCTTTTCAATGGTCAAGATTTTATTGTATTTGCTCTAAATTATTTTCATACAATTTTATAATGACGCTTATTAATGTCCATGTACACTTTGGGGATAATATCTAAAAGTTCTTTTATTGTTTGTGAATACTCTTCTAACTCTTTCCCAAAATTCGGTCGTGTAAAATTAAGAAAGTTCTGCCATTGATAATTACCGTGATTTTTTATGGTTTCAATCTGCGTCCAAACATTTTTATTCTGAAAATTCTCATTAACACCAATATAAAACAAACAATATCTTAACTGACACAAATTCATATGAAGTTCTTCATCTATAATCGTACGATACGGAATCGCAAGAATAGCATCTATATTCCTATAAACTAACTCTTGTTCTTCATGCCATAATTGAAGTTCCGTATAAGTTTGAGTTGTTTGGAAACCAGCATCTCTTAGTTCCTCTATAGTAAATTTCTGTGAGTTTTCCAATTGAGTGAAATTCGTATAATTATCACCTTGTGTGTTCTTTTTGTATACCAAATACGCTTGACTTCTTTGTAAACAATAATATAAATCTTGAATATATGGTTTTGAAATGGGTTTAGCTTTTTTCTTATAAAAAGAATCTGCTAATGGAACAGTAAGGAAATAAATAAGTATTCCAGTTATAATACTTGTGCAAATTCCAATAAGACAATCATTTATTTGATATATTTTATTTTCTCCCCATTCCAAAGGTCTAATTGTAAAGAACTGAAATATAATTTGTAATATAACTGCTACGCATATTATACAAATTACAATTAAAATATTGCGAATCTTTTTTCTCATATCTCTATTTTTTACTTATTTAACATCTTGTACTAAACGGACAGAGAACCCATCGGCACGAGATACGCCGGAGGAAGTCACACTATTTCCTCCCAGATAGTAAGGTTGGCCATTCAGTTGTGTATTAGCCGTACTTGACCAATAGTAGCCGGACTCACCAACGCGGTCCACATCCGTACCGCAACGACGGCCCGCAGCAGGAAGAAACACCGCACCATACGACTGCAAAACCATCCACTCATCCTGTGTGTACACATTGGTTGAATATTTAAGCTCTTTGCCAGATGTGAATTTTACCGACGATGGAGTTTCCCAACCGTCAGGCAACAATATTATTCCGTTCACGTTGTTCACACTACCATATCCCCAAAGGTCGCTTGCCTGTGCACGACCAGAAATCAAATAATCCCATTCGCTGTATGTGAGCGTACGCCACAATCCCTCTTGGTTTCCGCCGTTGGAAATTTTGTTATATACCCCCCAATCGTAATTCGTGCCTGCTATGCTTCCCGTGGCAGTTTTTGCATAATCGGAGGAGGTGCTACTCTCATATGGTTTTGTCCTCCCAAACCCGCTTGTTCCCCAACCGAACAAGTCTATCCAACCAGTATAAACATTGCCTATTTTCTTGTTATCACTACCTCCAACTGTTCCACCAGCTTTTCCAAGCTTTGGTTTTTGTGTTCCGACAAAATCCCATTGATTTTCAGCAAATCGCCATTTTTTGTTAGGACTCGCCTGATATTGCAAGTTTCCTTGTGAGAAATACACTTTTTTGGTCCTCGAAACGGAAAAGTCACTCTGTATGGCACCATCTACAATAGCAACTTTCTTCTTCGTGGTAAACGTAATCTCATTACCATACGAAGTCCCCTCCTTATTTATAGCGTATGCACGCACATAATAGGTTGTCCCTTCCAAAAGCGAAGAAAGCGTAACAGAAAAACTGCCTGTTCCTGTACCACTCGCTTCCTTATTGTCTGCAATTGTTGGATTTAATGAGGTTGCCCAACAAATTCCTCGTTCGGTAACAGAGGCTCCGTTGTCGGCTGTTACATTACCATCAATGGTTGCAACATCAATAAATACGTTCGTTGCTTGTAAGGTAGAAACACTCGGAGCCATAATTTTCATAGTGGTAAATGTAATTTCATCGCCATACGAAGTTCCCTCGTTATTTATGGCATAGGCACGTGCATAAAACGTTGTCCCGTCAGAAAGCGAAGAGAGCGTTGCTGTGAAACTGCCAGTTCCTGTTCCACTCGTTTCTTTATTATCTTCAATAGTCGGATTTCTGGTCGTATTCCAACATATACCTCGCTCTGTTACAGGTGCTCCGTTGTCTTTGTTCACTTTCCCGCCAACGGTGGCGGCATCGTATGTTATGTCGGTTGCCTGCACGGTTGTAACCGTTGGTGCAGTTGCTTTTGTAAAAGAAAACGTTATTGCCTGGTCACTGGTTATCACCGCCGTCTTCTTGCTAGTCTGGCTATAATAATATCCTATGAACTCAAATGTATCGCCTTCGTAAAAAGTAATAACATCTTCAACAGACTTTAAGAAAACATCTGATTTACTCGTAATAATCTCATAAATGCCAGGTTGTGAATTTTGCGTGAGCGAAAGTTTCAACGAAGCTGATTTGCCACCCGCCGTAGCAACCAACACGTACATACCCGTTGATGCACCAATTTGGAACGCATTATGCCCTGCGTCAACGTTGTTTGAGTAGCGTGCCACAAACGTGCCGTTCAACGAATACAGTGTAAGGGATAAATGCCCTGCTTTTTCCATATTCACAATCACCTCGTTGTTTGCCGTCTGTTGCAAAAACATTGGATTGTCAACTGAGGCAATCGGTGTTCCTTGTTTTTCCACTTTTTGCAATGTAATCACATTGTCAGGACTGTACAACATTTTTGTTTCGCCCGATGACAGATTCTTTACTTGTACTTTTTCCATTTCCACATTCGCCGAAAACGTAACCGTGTAGTTAGTTTGTGCGAATAAACTCGTTGCTCCCATCAGCAACGCTCCTAAAATCGAATAAAATTTTCTCATACGTATATATTTATTGAGTTAATATATTTTCAAACGATAACAAAAATACCTATTATTCAGCAGATTACGTGAATTCCACTGCCATCAAAAGGATTACAATTTTGTAATCAAAATGGATAAAATCTTAATTGAAATGTTGGAAGAAATTGTAGTCAAGTATTTTTGATATACGGAGTAGCACATCGGTATTGATTGACGGTTTAGAGAATATTTTGTACAAATTGTTCCTCGAACAAGGCATTTGCTTGGCAAGCCAGCTCGTACTGCGTCCCTGCTCCCGTAACTTAGCATGTATTAGTTGTCCAATGTGTATGTTTTGTGGTTTCTCCATAAAAAAAGCGTTTGCCGTTTCGTATTACGCTTACCAAACTTAGAAGGCTCCGCCAAGAACCATTGCAACTAATAAGCACGAAACAGCTCACGCCGTGCGTGAACATCTTACTTACTTATTCTCGTTGCTATAAAATTTGGCGGATTTTACTAAGTTGAGAATAAAAGCGTAAAGCTCAAATATGTTTTAAAATTCTATTTCTGTTTTTGTTCTTTTAAAATTTTGTTTCGTCAAAAGTAACAAGAAAATTGGCACGCAAAGCAAAAAATGGGAAAAGTTATTAAATTTGCATCATACCAATAATTTAAAAGTATGAACACTAATAAGATTGAAATTTATCAGACAGAAGACGGAAAAATCCAGTTGAATGTGCGTCTGGAGAATGAAACCATTTGGCTGACAGCCAATCAGATGGCTCTCTTATTCGGAAGAGACGAAAAGACAATTAGAAAGCATATAAACAATGTGTTTTCAGACGAAGAATTACCACAAACGAACAACACGCATTTTTTGCGTGTTGATGGAGTAAAACAACCCGTGGCATTTTATGCTCTGGACGTTATCATTTCGGTTGGATATCGTGTAAAAAGCATTGCCGGCACAAAATTCCGGATTTGGGCCAACTCTGTTCTCAAAGATTATCTGCTCAAAGGGTATGCTGTAAACGACAAACGCACCGCCCAACTCGGACAGGTAATCCAAATTCTGAAACGTGCCGAACATGTTTTGGATAGCAAACAAGTGCTTTCTGTTGTGGAGAAATATAACACAGCGCTGGATTTGCTCGATTCCTACGACCATCAGACCATGCAACGCCCCAAAGGGAACAAGAGTGTGTATGTGCTTACTTATGAGGAATGTATGTCGGTGATAGAATCCATGCGGTTTGGTGACGAATCGTCTTTATTCGGGAAAGAAAAAGATGACTCGTTTAAAGGAAGTATCGGAAACATATATCAATCGTTTGGCGGAAACGACGTGTATCCCTCGTTGGAGGAGAAAGCCGCCAACTTGTTATATTTTGTGACTAAAAATCATAGTTTCATTGACGGGAACAAACGTATTGCCGCCACAATGTTTCTGTATTTTCTCGACAAAAACGGAGCATTATTCATCGACGGGGAAAAGACGATTGACGACTACACACTTGTGGCTCTTACGATTATGATTGCAGAATCCCGCAGCGAGGAAAAAGAGATGATGATTAGCGTGATTATGAATTGTATAGGGAAATAGTGATTATACGTTAATTTTCTATTTCTTATTTTAATTCATACTTTTTCAAATATAGGAAATTTGCTTTCTACGAGAACGATTTACCACAGAATGCAATGAAAAATTCTTGCATAAAAAAAGAGATGTAGCAATACATCTCTTTCTTATCATTAGCAAGGAAAATTGTTGTTATCCCATTACCACCACAATCTCATTTTCTTTTTTCATCTTGTCGAACGGAACCACGTTGCCTTCCACAGCTTTGCCGTTCAATGTGATGGAAACCACGCCTTTCTCAACTTTCTTAGGATTCTTTACGGTGATGTTCGCGATTTTCCCACGGAATTTACGTGTCGCCGTGAATCCTTTCCATCCCGGAATACATGGGTCAATCAACAGACCGTCGTAGTCGGGACGAATGCCGAGAATGTATTGCGCCGCCGTGAAATATGCCCACGAAGCCGTTCCGCTCAACCACGGACAACGGCTTTGACCAGCACGCATGTTATAGGTAGAACAGGTGGTTTGTGCATATACATACGGTTCAATCTGACGAACTTCCGCCTTTTCGTTGTATGCGGCAGGAAGATAGTTCTTGTAGTTTTTGAACGCACGTTTTCCGTGTCCCAAAATACAGTCGGCCATAATTCCCCAACCTTGCGTGTGCTGGAACACGGCGGCATTTTCCTTCATCCCCTTGTTGAACAACGGTGCCTTGATAACCGACGCCTCTGTTTTTTCGTATGGTGGGTCGCACAGAACCAAACCGTATTTTATAGCCAGATGTTTCTCAACGCTGTTCATAACCGTTTCGGCACGTTCGCCTGTTGCCTGACCGGAAATGATTGCCCACGAGTTCGGATTTAACCAAATCTTTCCTTCGTTCAATGGGTCATTTTTCGTACCGAAAATGTAGCCGTCTTCCTTGATTGCACGCACGTACCATTCGCCGTCCCATGCAACTTTGTCGATGGTCTTCGTCAACGTGGTCAAATGACCTTCCGCCCATTTCACTTCGTCTTTCTTATTCAAACGAGTACAAATGTCGATATAAACCGTCAATGCATAGCGAAGTTGCATTGCCACGAACACCGTTTCGCCTTTTGCACCAAGTACAAGACAGTCGTTCCAGTCGGCTTTCAAACCGCACGGCAAGCCGTTTTTACCACGACGGTCGAGGTTGAACTGGATGGCACGTTTCAGGTGTTCCAAAACGGTGCCTTCGCCCTTGTCGGAGAACGGAAGAACCTTGTTGTAATAATTGATGTCGCCCAATTCCTTCACGTAAGTCGGAACCGTGTTGAACAGCCACATGCAGTCGTCGGAACGGAAGTCGGCTTCGGGAGTCGGTGCCTCGTGTCCCGGATTGTGTGCAAACGGTTTCACAACAGGCATTGCACCACCGTTGGAGTTTTGTCCTGTCAACATAAGTTCAAGACGGTCAACAACTTCCTCTGGAATGTTGTGGATAACGCCGAGCATATCCTGAATCGTGTCGCGGTAGCCCATTCCGTCGCGTTCGCCACGGTAGATGAGCGAGGCCGCACGGCTCCACGCATACGTAATCAGGTTGTTGAACGGATTCCACATATTTATCATGCTATTGAAAGCCGCATCGGGAGTTTGTGCCGAAAGACCTTCGATACGTCCGTGCCAGTATTTCACAATTTTGTTGAATTCGGCTTCGACCTTGGCTGGCGTTGCAACCATTTTTGCCGCTTTTTTGCCTTCAACCCATGCTTTCCCGATACCGAGCACTACGGAAAATTCCTTTGTCTCGCCCGGTTGCAGGTCAACATCAACTTGCAACGTACCGCAACCGTTGTCGCCTTCGGTAAGGGAATTGTTACATTTTCCGTTAGCCACAACTTGCGGATTTGCATACGTGCGATATGCTCCCAAGAATTTGGCACGGTCGCTGTCGTAACCCGTAACTTTCTGACCCACAACGCCAATGAACGTGTGACGTGCTTGGTCTTTATTCTGGAAATTGTCGGGGTCTTCGGGCATATACAAGTTGCTGCCGTGGTCAACAAAGCCGTTTTTGTAGGCAGTCTTAATAATATATTGCGTATATTGCAGATTGTTGCTGTCGTCGTTCATATTCCAGTTTGACGCAAATTCAACATAGGTGAACGCACGCAGTTTGCGGGCTTTCTTGCCTGTGTTGGTGATTTTTACGTTCCACACCTCGAATTCCTGTCCCATCGGCACGAAATAAAGCGTTTCGGTCTTTATGTTGCTATATTCCGACGAAATTCTCGTGTAGGCCGAACCGTGACGGCATTCGCTCTTGTATTTGTCAAGCGGCTTGCCTACAGGTTGCCACGAACCCGACCAGAAATCCTTGCTTTCGCAGTCGTGGATGTACAAATAGCGACCGGGCTGGTCGAGCGGCACGTTATTGAATTTTATACGAAGAAAACAACCTTGCACCGACGAGCGGAAAAATGAATATCCGCCAGCGTTGTTTGTAATGATTGCACCATAGCGAGTGTCGCCAAGATAATTGCTCCACGAAGTGGGAGTGTCGGGTTTGGTGATGACGTATTCCTTGTGCTCGTCATCAAAATAGCCGTATTGCATACAATAAAGATTAAAAGTTACTATTCAAAAAATAACGTTTCAAAGGTACAATTTTTTATGAATTATTCTACGTCCTTAATATTTATTGTGATATTAAACGTCGCCGTTACGCCATCTTTTTCTAAAATCAGTTTCGGTGTAATGGTTGTAATATCTTGATTACTGGTGGCACTTATCGTCATAAGCGATATGGCGCTGTTTTTCTCTGCGGAATTGATTGTTAATGAAGCGATTATAGAAGAAAATACCGAAAGGAAATCAGATGCGGAAACAACATTTCCTTCTGTATCAATATAAAAACCAGAATTGTATTCTCCCTTGCCAACTTCTCCATACCATATCTTTATTTCATTGTTGTTGATTGCTTTATGAATCTGATAGGTAGTCATTTTAAAACATTGACGCAAGTCTTCTGTTATATCAATGCTCGTAGATTCCCAATCTTCGCGTGGAAACGAAACGGAGAGGTCTTTTTCTATCGAAGTCGGAGTTCCTTCGGGGGCAGTTTCAGGGTCTAAATAATCAAGAAAATTGATTGTAACACAGTTCTCAACAATTTTGTTATTGTACAATATATAGAATTTGATGGTCATTGTGCCGTTTGGCTTTACCTCAGTTTCCATTTGCTGAATGCTTAATTGTCCATCCAGAACAGTGGCATATATTACAGTCTCCAACAATGATGATGTATAATCTCCATTTTCATTGTAATAATAACAGGGCTCTTTGGTAATAGTTGATACATAAACTGTTTCGTAACCACGTTTACCTTCGACCAACCAAATCACATCGTCCCAAGAACTTGCCCCAAGTGCCGACAATGTCGCTTCGGCATTGAAATCATCTATGAAAACTTTTTGTGACTGGCTTGTGACAAGATAGTCAACCGACATTGTGTTGGTGGCGACAATATGTTGCTTGTCGTTGAGGTCAATCACGTAAATAGTGAAGATAATCTTCACGCATTTGCCTTGGTATCGTAATGCCTCGGTAATTTTTGTCTGGCAGACTTCATATCGGTCATAATTTAAGTAAATGTTGAATATACCAATGCCTTCCTTATATGTGAATGCTGACTGAAACATACCATTATATTTTTCGCACACGTCACCGTTTTTCTCCCACCAATGTCCCCAATGGTATTGTGTATTTGAGCGTATTGTGTCGGAATTGGTAGAATTATTGATTGCCAAACAAGTGATGTCGCTTTTTTCTTTTCCTGTCAATGCACTGCCTAATTGTTCTTTATCAACGCCCAAGTATGCTGCTATGGTATTAAGATCAAGTTCAACTTGCTTTGAGTCATAATCTATTATTTCGTTGTTGGCAAACGTTAGGGAATATTCCAACACAAGGTCTTTGTTCTCCTTCTTCTCTTTTTCTGGAGTCGGGTCGTCTTTCTTGTCACAACTCACAAATAAGGTTGTTGTACCAATGAGCAAGCAACTTAAAAACAATGTAAAATTTTTCATAAAAATGATTTTTTTGATTTCTACAAAGATATAAATTTTTGATATACCTTCATTATGCCACTCCTCGCTCTGTCATAAGTTCTAAGATGATATAACACGTTGCATGTACTTAAATGTAATGTGGTTATTTAGGTCCTTTTTTACTTTGTAAGTATTTTCCCTCATTCTGCTTACTCTTTTGTACGAAATTCACGTAATTTTATATAAAATTTAAAGATTTTCGATGCTCTATGCTTACAATTTGAAATTATTTATATTTATTTGCATTGAAATTTTTAAGCAAAAGCATTGAAACGGTTACAAAATGACCGAAAAATGACGATTCTAATGTAAATCATAAAAACCAAAGGATATGGCAAATTTAAGATTTCAAGTGGTAGGCGAGGCATTCAAAAAGAAAGCGGTAGCCGTGGAAGCTCCCAAAGGTTTGACTTCGGAGTATTTCGGAAAGTATGTGTTTGGTCGTGAACAAATGGCCAAATACTTGTCAAAAGAAACAGTGAAAGTCATTCGTGACGTAATTGATAATGGTGCGACGTTGGATCGCGACATCGCAAATCACGTTGCCGCTGGTATGAAACAGTGGGCTATGGATTTGGGCGCAACGCACTATACGCACTGGTTCCAGCCGTTAACGGACGGAACTGCCGAAAAACACGATTCTTTCATTGAATATGCCGGTGCTCCGGGCGAAGGCGTAATCGAAGAATTTTCAGGAAAATTGCTCGTTCAGCAAGAACCTGATGCATCAAGTTTCCCAAGTGGCGGCTTGCGTAACACATTCGAAGCTCGTGGTTATTCTGCATGGGACCCTTCATCGCCTGCATTCATCGTTGACGATACATTGTGTATCCCAACAGTATTCATTTCTTACACAGGTGAATCGCTCGACTACAAGGCACCGCTTTTGAAGGCATTGAACGCAGTTGACAAGGCAGCCGTATCGGTTTGCCAGTATTTCGACAAAAATGTGAAGAAAGTGTATTCATATTTGGGTTGGGAACAGGAATATTTCTTGGTTGACGAAGGTTTATACGCCACTCGTCCTGACTTGTTGCTGACAGGCCGCACGTTGGTCGGACACGAATCTGCAAAAAACCAGCAGTTGGAAGACCACTATTTCGGTGCTATTCCCGAACGTGTTCAGGCATTTATGAAAGAAATTGAATTCGAAGCATATAAATATGGTATTCCTTGCAAAACTCGTCACAACGAGGTTGCTCCGAACCAGTTCGAGTTGGCTCCGATTTTTGGCGAAACAAACTTGGCAAGCGACCAGAACTTGCTCATCATGTCGATTATGAAGCGTGTTGCCCGCAAACACGGATTCCGCGTACTTTTACACGAAAAACCGTTTGCCGGAATCAACGGTTCGGGAAAACACAACAACTGGTCGTTGGGAACGAACACAGGCGTTGGCTTGTTCACTCCTGGCAAAACTGCATCGGAAAACCTTCAGTTCGTTACATTTATTGTGAACACGTTGATGGCTGTTTATAAAAACAACGCATTGCTCAAGGCATCAATTATGACGGCTTCCAACGCTCACCGTCTTGGCGCGAACGAAGCACCTCCAGCAATCATTTCTATCTTCTTGGGCTCGCAGTTGTCGGCAATTCTCGACAAAATCGAGAAAAACAGTGGCGACGAAGCTCTCAAAGTTGACGGAAAACGTAAAGTGAGTCTTGGTATCGCAAAATTGCCTGAAGTGTTGCTCGACAACACCGACCGTAACCGTACGTCGCCATTCGCATTCACAGGAAACCGTTTCGAGTTCCGTGCTGTGGGCTCTTCGGCAAACTGCGGCTCTGCAATGATTGCGTTGAACACTGCCGTGGCTGCTCAGTTGAAGGAATTCAAGACTGCCGTCGATGCTAAGATTGCAAAAGGCATGGGCAAGGAAGAAGCAATCTTCTCGGTTTTGAAAGCATACATTAAAGAATGTAAGGCAATCCGTTTCGACGGCAACGGCTACAGCGACGAGTGGAAGAAAGAAGCGAAAAAACGTGGCTTGGACTGCGAAACAAGTGTTCCAAAAATCTACGACGCCTATACTACAAAAGCATCCATCAAAATGTTTGAAGATTGCAAAGTTTTCACAGCCAAAGAATTGGAAGCCCGTAACGAGGTTAAATGGGAAATCTACACAAAGAAAATCCAAATCGAAGCTCGTGTACTTGGCGATTTAGTCTTGAATCACATCATTCCAGTAGCAACTCGTTATCAGTCAATGCTTTTGGATAATGTATTCAAAATATCGCAAGTGTATGGCGCTGCAAAAGCGAAAAAACTTGCCGCTCACGACAATTCAACCATTGAAGATTTGTCGGAACACATTTCGGCAGTGAAAGGTTTCGTTGAACAGATGGTTGAAGCACGCAAAGTTGCCAACAAAATCAAAGACGAAAAGAAAAAGGCACTCGCATATCAGGAAACGGTTCTGCCGTTCTTCGACCAGATTCGTTACCACGCCGACAAGTTGGAAATGATTGTCGACGATGAAATGTGGACATTGCCAAAATACAGAGAGTTATTGTTTATCAGATAATTAGAAACACGGGACGGCGGTTTTGCCGTCGTCCTTTTTACAAAAAACGAAATAATATGGAAGATTCTTATCAGCAGCAAGGTTTATACAGCCGCGAAAATGAACACGACGCGTGCGGTGTGGGAATTGTTGCACAGTTGCACGGCGGAAAATCGCACGATATAGTTGAAAAAGGTCTGCAAGTGCTGGAACACATGAACCACCGCGGTGCCGAAGGCATTGACGCAAAAACTGGCGACGGTGCCGGCATTTTGGTGCAAATTCCGCACGAATTTATTCTGTTACAGGGAATTGCAGTTCCCGAAAAAGGTCGTTATGGAACGGGCTTGTTCTTCTTACCAAAAAATCAAAGCGAAGCCGACAGTTGTATGTCGATTTTCAAAAACGAGATTCAGAATGAATCTCTTTCGCTGATTGCAGTACGCGATGTGCCTGTTGACAGCAGCATTTTGGGAAAGGGCTCGCTTGCTACCGAACCGCAGGTAAAACAGGTGTTCGTCACTGGCGGCGAAAGTCAGGACGACTTGGAACGAAAACTGTATGTTGCTCGTAAGAAAACGGAAATTGCCGTTATGAATTCGCCGTTGGAACACAAAAGCGATTTCTACATCAATAGTTTGTCAACAAAAACGATTGTTTACAAAGGTATGTTGACTTCGCCGCAGCTGCGCGAATACTACAAGGATTTGACTAACCCGAATTTCACCAGTGCCATTTCGTTGGTTCACTCGCGTTTCAGTACCAACACGTTCCCTACGTGGAACTTGGCCCAACCGTTCCGTTTGCTGGGTCACAACGGTGAAATCAATACTATAAAAGGAAACCGTATTTGGATGGCTGCCCGCGAAAGCGTGCTGAAATCCGACAAACTTGGCGACTTGAAGGAACTGTTCCCTATTGTTCAGCCAGATATGAGCGACAGTGCCTCGCTCGACAATGTGTTCGAATTTCTTATGATGGCTGGACTTTCGTTGCCACATGCGCTTTCGATGCTCGTGCCTGAAAGTTGGAACGAAAAGAATCCAATTTCCGACGATTTGAAGGCATTCTACGAATATCACAGTATTTTTATGGAACCGTGGGACGGTCCTGCCGACCTTATGTTCACCGATGGTCGCTATGCAGGCGGTATGCTGGACAGAAATGGTCTTCGTCCTGCCCGCTACCTAATCACAAACGATGGTTTGTTAGTGATGGCTTCGGAAACGGGCGTGCTGAAATTCAACGCGTCGGGAATTCGTGAAAAAGGTCGTCTTCGTCCAGGTAAAATGTTTTTGATTGACACTGAAAAAGGCGAAATCCACTACGACCCCGAAATTAAGGACACGCTTGCAAAAGCGTATCCATATAAGGAATGGTTGCAGAAAAATAGAATTGACTTGTCAACTGTTTCGTCGGGTCGTACGGCACAAATTGAGTTGCCGAACTACAAGGCGATGGTGAAGGAGTTTGGCTACACCAAGGAAGACATTGATTTTCTCATCACGTCGATGGCGTTGGAAGGCAAGGAACCTGTTAATTCAATGGGTAACGACACGCCATTGGCTGTCATTTCCGACAAACCACAACGGTTGTTCGCCTATTTCCGCCAGCTGTTCGCACAAGTCACCAACCCGCCTATCGACCCGATTCGCGAGGAATTGGTAATGTCTATGACGAGCTACGTGGGTTCTATCCACACGAATTTGCTGGAACCGGCTCCCGAAATTTGTAAGATGGTGAAAATCAAGAATCCGATTCTTACAAATATTCAGTTCGATTTGCTTCTGAACCTTAACTACAAAGGTTTCTCAACTACAGTGCTGTCAATGTTGTTCGACCCGCAGTATGGCGCCGAAGGATTGGAAAAAGCCGTTGACGAATTGTGCAAGGCAGCCGAAAACGCCGTGGATGCAGGCAAGAACTACATTGTGCTGAGCGACCGTGGTGTTGACGCACAACACGCCGCAATTCCGTCGTTGCTTGCGGTTTCTGCCGTTCACCATTATTTGGTTGAAAAACGTAAACGTGTGCAGACTGCCATTGTGGTTGAAACTGCCGAGCCGCGCGAGGTTATGCACTTTGCCTTGCTGTTCGGCTACGGAGCAAATATTGTGAACCCATATATGGCATTTGCCGTTTTGAAGGAAGAAATCAAAAACGGAAATATTTCTCTTGATTACGAAAGCGCTCAAAATCACTATGTTAAGGCAATCACCAAAGGTATAATGAAAATTATGTCGAAAATGGGTATTGCCACTATACGTAGCTACCGTGGTGCACAGATTTTCGAGGCAATTGGCATTGGCTCATACGTGCTCGACAAATATTTTAAAGGCACCAATTCCAAGATTGGCGGAATTGATATGAGCGACATCTATCGCGACATTGCCGAAGCACACAAACAGGCATTTGCACCCGATTTGGAAGAAACGTGGACAGTTACCAACGCAGGAAACTACGCATTCCGCAAGGACGGCGAACTTCACGCTTGGAACCCTGAAACAATCTCGAAATTGCAACGTGCAACTCGTTCGGGCGACTATGCAATGTTCAAGGACTTTACAAAGTCAGTTGACGAAAAGGCTCATCCAATGTGGCTCCGCGATTTTATGGACTACAAACGCAACCCTATCGACATTTCCGAAGTTGAGCCGGCAAGCGAAATCGTGAAACATTTTGTGGCAGGTGCCATGTCGTTCGGTGCAATCAGTGCCGAGGCACACGAGGCAATTGCCATGGCAATGAATAAATTAGGAACAAAAAGCAACACGGGCGAAGGCGGCGAGGATTCCGACCGCTACAAACCACGCGAAGACGGACTTTCTACTCGAAGCGCCATCAAACAAGTCGCTTCGGGTCGTTTTGGCGTGACGACGGAATACTTGGTAAACGCCGACGAAATTCAGATTAAAGTGGCTCAAGGTGCAAAACCGGGCGAAGGTGGTCAGTTGCCAGGCTTCAAGGTTGACAAAGTGATTGCAAAAACGCGTCACTCAATCCCTGGCATTTCGTTGATTTCGCCACCACCTCACCACGATATTTATTCTATCGAGGATTTGAAACAGCTTATCTACGATTTGCGTAATGTGAACCCGAAAGCTGCCATCAGCGTGAAATTGGTTTCCGAAACGGGCGTAGGTACGATTGCCGCTGGTGTTGCCAAGGCAAAAGCCGACCTGATTTTGATTTCGGGTGCCGAAGGCGGTACGGGTGCAAGTCCGGTAAGCTCTGTAAAACACGCTGGTCTGCCTGGCGAGCTTGGTCTTGCCGAAGCTCAGCAGACGTTGGTGATGAACAACTTGCGCGGCTTGGTTCGTTTGCAGGCCGATGGTCAGTTGAAGACTGGTCGCGACATTATCATTTCCGCTTTGCTCGGTGCCGAGGAATTTGGTTTCGGAACGAGCGTGCTGATTGTGCTTGGCTGCGTAATGATGCGTAAATGTCACAAAAACACGTGTCCTATGGGCGTAGCAACGCAAGATCCTGAATTGCGCAAACGTTTCTTGGGTCGTCACGAATATGTGATGAATTTCTTCAACTTCTTGGCTGAAGATGTCCGTGAACATTTGGCTCAACTTGGTTTCCGCACATTGAACGAAGCTGTTGGCCGTGCCGATTTGATTGTGCCGAAAACGTTCGACTGCAATTCGAAAATTAGCAAAATCGACATTTCTAAGCTGATTTACATGCCGAAGGAGGCGAAGACAAATCCGCTTCGTTGCGTGAAGAGAGGCATCAACGTGGTTGAAAGCAACATCGACAGCACATTGATTGAACAATGCAAAAAATCTATTGAAAACGCTTCGAAAACGGAACTTGACTTTGCCATTGAAAATACCGACCGTACTGTCGGGGCAATGCTTTCGGGCGAAATTGTGAGAAAATATGGCGAGGCAGGGCTGCCTGACGACACCATCAAAGTGACGTTCAAGGGCTCTGCTGGTCAAAGTTTTGGCGCATTCCTCACTCACGGCGTTTCGTTCCGTTTGGAAGGCGACAGCAACGACTACGTGGGCAAAGGTCTTTCGGGTGGTAAAATCGCCGTTGTTCCTGCCGAAGGCACGACTTACGCTCCTGAAAAGAACATCATTGCGGGAAACACAATCTTGTATGGTGCGACTGCGGGCGAGGTTTACATCAGCGGTCGCGTGGGCGAACGTTTCTGCGTGCGAAACAGCGGTGCGATTGCCGTTGTGGAAGGCGTTGGCGACCACTGCTGCGAATATATGACTGGCGGTCGTGCGGTGATTTTGGGCTCTACGGGACGAAACTTCGCAGCCGGTATGAGTGGCGGTATAGCATACGTGCTCAACATGCAGGGCGACTTCGACTATTTCTGCAACATGGAAATGGTTGAACTTTCGCTCCTCGAAGACAGCAACGACGTTCACGAACTGCAAAAACTCATCTACAATCACTACACCTACACGGGCAGTCCGATTGCAAAACGCATTCTTACCAACTGGAACGACTATGTTGACAAATTCATAAAGGTTGTTCCAATTGAATACAAGAAAGTCTTGCACGACGAAAGAATTGCCGCAATCAACAAGAAGATTGCCGAAGTTGAACGTGACTACTAATCATTAAAAATTAAAGAGTTATGGGAAATCCAAAAGCATTTATGACGATAGGTAGAAAAGAGGCGGGCTATCGTCCAATACACGAAAGAATTACCGATTTCAGCGAGGTTGAGCAGACGCTGAACCTTGAAGACAGAAAATTGCAGGCGTCGCGTTGTATGGACTGTGGCGTGCCGTTCTGCCACTGGGCATGTCCGCTCGGAAACAAAAACCCTGAATGGCAGGATTTGATGTACAAGGGGAAATGGCGCGAAGCTGTCGCAAAACTGCAACAGACAAGCAACTTTCCTGAATTTACGGGACGTGTTTGTCCTGCGTTGTGCGAAAAATCGTGCGTGCTTGCACAAACGGGCGAAGCGGTTACGTGTCGCGAAAACGAGGCGGCCTTGATTGAATACGCATTCAATCAAGGAATGATTGTCCCCCGTCCGCCGAAAAACCGCTCGGGCAAAAAAGTTGCCGTTATCGGTTCTGGACCGTCGGGATTGGCTACAGCCGATTTGCTCAACAAAATGGGACATTCCGTGACGGTTTACGAAAAAGACAACGCAATAGGTGGTTTGCTCCGTTTCGGCATTCCCGATTTCAAATTGAACAAAAAAGTGATTGAACGCCGTCTTGACGTGCTTCGTGCCGAAGGAATCGAATTTGTCACAAATACGCACATCGGTACCGACATTACAGGCAAGGAACTGCTTAAGAAATTCGATGCCGTTTGTCTTACAATGGGTTCGGGCGAACCACGCGACTTGCCTATCGAAGGTCGTGATTTGAAAGGCGTGTATTTCGCATTGCAACTGTTGCAGCAGCAAAACCACGTGAACGCCGGCGAGGAAATTCCCGCCGACCAGCGAATCACGGCAAAAGGCAAAAAAGTGCTTGTAATCGGCGGTGGCGATACTGGCTCCGACTGCGTGGGAACAGCTACCCGTCAGGGTGCCGCTTCGGTTACGCAGATAGAAATTATGCCAAAGCCGCCAATCGGATTCAACCCTGCTACCCCGTGGCCAAACTACCCGATGATTCTCAAAACTTCAAGTTCTCACGAAGAGGGTTGCGACCGCTACTGGTGTCTGGCAAGCAAGCGTTTCATCGGAAAAGACGGCAAACTTACTGGCGTTGAAGTTGCCGAAGTTGAATGGTCAAAAGACCCGCAGACGGGCAAAATGGGAATGAAGGAAACGGGCAAGACACACATTATCGAAGCCGACTTGGTTTTGTTGGCAATGGGATTCGTCCATCCTGTCCACACGGGCTTGCTCGATGAACTTCAGGTGAACTACGACCAGCGTGGCAACGTGGCTGTTGACGGAAACCAAATGTCGAGTGTTGACAAGGTTTTTGCCGCAGGCGACACCGCAAGCGGAGCAAGTTTGGTCGTTCGTGCCATTGCTTCGGGACGAAAGGCTGCTACGGCAATCGACGCATATTTGAAACAAAAATAACGGAACTGCAATCTCTAAAATTGACAAATTATGTGTGGCATCATAGGAATTCTCAATATAAAGTCGAAACCCGAATCTCTTCGTACCAAGGCACTTACAATGTCGGGAAAAATCCGTCACCGCGGACCGGATTGGTCGGGAATTTATGTAGGAAAATCGGCTATTTTGGCTCACGAACGCCTTTCAATCGTTGACCCTCAGTCGGGCAGCCAACCGTTGAAAAACAAGGAACAGACACATATTCTTGCCGTAAACGGCGAAATCTACAATCACCGCGACATTCGTGCCCAATATGCGGGAAAATACGACTTTCTCACCGGCTCGGACTGCGAAGTGATTCTTGCACTGTATAAAGAAAAGGGCGTCAGCTTTTTAGACGACTTGAACGGGATTTTTGCCTTTGTGTTGTACGATGCCGAAAAAGACGAATTCCTCATTGCCCGCGACCCGATTGGCGTGGTTCCTCTCTATATTGGCAAGGACTCCGACGGTACAATCTACGTTTCGTCGGAACTGAAAGCTCTTGAAGGCAACTGCGAATCGTACGAGCCGTTTTTGCCGGGTCATTATTTCTGGAGCAAGGAAGGCGAAATGAAACGGTGGTACAAACGCGATTGGGTTGATTACGAGAATGTTAAGGGCAGCTGTTTGGGCGTTGACGATGTGAAAAACGCATTGGAACGCGCCGTTCAACGACAATTGATGTCGGATGTGCCGTATGGCGTGCTGCTTTCGGGCGGTCTCGATTCGTCGGTAATTTCAGCCATAGCAAAAAAATATGCGCACAAACGTATTGAAACCGATGGCAAGCAAGATGCGTGGTGGCCACGTCTGCACTCGTTCGCAGTTGGCTTGAAAGGTGCTCCCGATCTGATTGCGGCACGCAAAGTTGCCGAACACATTGGAACCGTCCACCACGAAATAAACTACACGATTCAAGAGGGACTTGATGCCATTCGTGATGTGATTTATTACATTGAAACATACGATGTTACAACCGTTCGTGCTTCAACGCCGATGTATTTGTTGGCCCGTGTCATCAAGTCAATGGGTATCAAGATGGTGCTTTCGGGCGAAGGTGCCGACGAGGTTTTTGGCGGCTATCTGTATTTCCACAAAGCCCCCGATGCCAAGTCGTTCCACGACGAAACCATCCGTAAACTGAGAAAACTCTATCTGTACGACTGCCTTCGTGCCAACAAATCGCTTATGGCGTGGGGCGTGGAGGGTCGTGTGCCGTTCCTCGACAAGGAGTTTCTCGACGTGGCAATGCGCGTGGATGCGGAGCAGAAAATGAGCAAGGACGGCAAAATCGAGAAATGGATTGTTCGCAAGGCATTCGAGGATTTATTGCCCGAAAGCGTTGCGTGGCGACAGAAGGAGCAGTTTTCCGACGGCGTAGGTTACAGTTGGATTGACACGCTGAAGAAAATCACTTCCGAAGCCGTTACCGACGAGCAGATGGCTCACGCAAAAGAACGTTTCCCGATAAATCCGCCGATGAACAAGGAGGAATACTACTACCGCACCATTTTCGAGGAACATTTTCCGTCGGAATCGGCGGCAAAATCAGTGCCTTCAGTTCCTTCGGTTGCGTGCAGCACCGCCGAAGCATTGGCATGGGACGCCTCGTTCAAAAACCTGAACGACCCTTCGGGCCGTGCGGTGAAATCGGTACACGAAAATAGTTATTAGTCATTCATTCTTATACATGTCATTTGGAACGCTTTCTTCGCTTAGGCGGGGGAAGCGTTTTTGTTATTTGGGGTGTTTTTGAGTTTTTCATATTATGTAGAAGGCAAAACACTTGATGGCAAAAATTCCCTTGACCATCTGATTGAGAAAGGAAGCGAACAGTCCAACAGAGTTGTAATTGATATTGTTGGAACCACGAGCACAAATTATATCAAGACAATTATAGAGAAAGGTTTTGAAAGATATTCTGTATTGCAGGAGCTTTTTCTATTGAAAGGGTCCCGTTTGATACGGATAAATAGACAGATGTCACAAACCAAAACTTTTATGGAAAGTTTCAAAAAAGTATGGAATAAAAATAAATAAAGGGAGTTAAACCTCCCTTTAATAATCTTGCTTCACCGTAGTGGCAGATTTTCCGAACCTAATCGGCTTTTGCTCGAATGGTTCAGGGCTTACGCCTTTATGTTGATACATAAGAACGAGGCAAATATACAACACTGAATTTTGATTGTCAATATAACCAATGAATTTATTTGTTTAACAATTGAGACGCTTTTTCTCCAAAGAGCATCTTCAATGTATATATATTCATTCAAAACTATACCAGATTCGCATTGAAAAGTGTACCATTGGGGAAATCAAAGAAGCCGACATGATTAAAAATAATTGTTACTCGACGTGGCAATGCGCGACTGCATGTCCTCCCGTAGTTTTTCGTATGAAGCCTAATTCAACGGGAATGTTGTTTTCAAGAGCTTTTATTATTGCTGAGAAGAATTCATTCTCATTTTTATCTAAGTGATAATATTCTGACTGAACAACTTTTGAATATGAATGTGATAGTTCTTCACACAACGTGCTTAAAAAGAACCTCCACAGTATGCACGGCGGCAATGGCGGCGGTTTCGGTACGTAAACGGCTGTCACCCAAACTAACTGGAATCCAACCGTTTTGTTTGGCTGATTCTATGACGGGGGGGATGAAGAAACTGCCCAACTGCCGTAATGCGTTCTTCAATTTTTTTATTTTTGCACAAAATCTTTTGAGATGGAAACGAATGTTCAGATTTTGGTCGTAATGGTGGTGTATGCCTTGTTTCTCTTTATGTGGGGACTTTGGCAGGGACGTAAGGTGAAAAACTCGCAGGATTTTGCCATTGCGGGACGGTCGTTGTC
>Ga0247609_10000500_pt1 | contig 54385 bp, 115 predicted proteins | sample 172DNAGHGlowgp2_FD_193487 | JGI IMG/M metagenome (GOLD analysis project Ga0247609, IMG submission 193487) | Sheep rumen microbial communities from Palmerston North, Manawatu-Wanganui, New Zealand - 1728 DNA GHGlow gp2 | ecosystem: Host-associated > Mammals > Digestive system > Stomach > Rumen ... | reverse complement strand
ATGAGCAATAAATTACAGGAGAACCATAGGCAGAAACAGTATTACAAAGCTTTTTCATAGCAGTAGGATTAAAGGCATTTGCCGCAACCTTGTTGCGAGGAAGCATTTTCTTCCAAGTAGAAAGTAACATTTCTTGAATCATTTCAAAAATACGATCTACCATACCTTCATTAATTACTTCATATAGATCAGTAATACTTTCAATACCATCTAAATAACGTTCGAAGTCTACTGTACCAGCTCCGCCTAGTGCGAAGATGTGTAGATCAAAACGATCTCTATCTAGTCTGAAGGTTTCATAGTTACCAGATTCAGTAGCACGAGTAACAAATTGCTTACCGCGTTGTTTACCACGAGTTACATAGAATTCAGGACGACTACCTTGAGGCATACGAATAACTTCAGTAAACATATCTAAAGCAGAAGTTAGGCTTTGAGGAAGAACTTCGTCTAGATTTTGAGAAAGTAATTCAAATAAATCAATCTTATTACGATCAAATTTATAGCGATTTAAACGACCATTTTCATCGCAAAGTAATTTTCTTAATTCATCACGTAGAGCGGCTTCATAGTCATAATCAGAGGCTGCGAATTCAGCAGGAACTTTACGACCAAATACACCGTTCATTAAAACTTTTAAATTATCATTCATAAGTCCGCACCTCCTATTATAGACTTACAATCTGATACTTAACGCCTTTCTCGCCGTTAGGTACAGTGTAGTATTTTACAACTTTAGCATAAGTGCCACTTTGTGGTTTGCTAGCAGTAATTTTAGGGACTGGGGAACCAGCTACAGGTACTATATATAGAGGAGTAGTATCAATTGCTTCTAAAGCTGCATATAGCACATCGTCAGAAGTCTTATTGCCTGCAGCGGCAAATTCGGTAGTATCGTCATATTGTAAACAGTTAGTAGTTACTGTATCACCTAAACCAAAAATACCAACACGAGGATAGTCGCCAGCAATCTTGCGACCAAATTTCTTTAAACCATAATGGAAATTGTCATATTCTTTCTCAGCAGTATATACAATACCAATTGGCTTATCAGTAACAGCGGCAGGAGCATCAATAACACCCTTAGCCTTATCTGCAACAACCCACATACCGTTTTCGCAAACACCATAAGCACCTGTTACACTACTATCAGTAGTAAATTTAGCTCCAAGAGGAGTTTGAGAAACTACCATGCCAGTCTTAGGGAAAGCTACTTGATTTAGCTCAAGAGTGGCATATTCTTCTAATGGGAATCTTTTCATAATTATCTCCCTCCTAAATTATTTTTTACGATATTTTTTAATAAGTAAAGCGAATTGACTTTCTTCGGGTTCTGGTAATGATACTTTCTTCATCTCTTCGTCATTGCCAGCTAATTGCTTGTCAGCATAAGTAATCGCTAACTTGCTATTCAATTCATCATAAGAGAAGTCTTTTACCATATCTTTAATTGGGCTAATTTCTTCTTCATCAAGATATTTTTCATATTTTTTAATTAATTCCTTTTTTTGTTCTTCTTCATGAGAAGCTTTTTCAGCCGCGTAAGAATCAGCAATTTGTTGTAATTCATTATTTTTTACTTTAAAAGATTCAAGTTCTTCAGTTATAGAACTTTTTTCTTCTTCAAGTTCAGAAATACGGCTTTCAAACTTTTCTTTTAATTCTGTATAAGTTTTTTCTAATTCCGCGAATTTGACTTGTAGAGCTTCAAATTCAGAAGGTTCATCAGCACTCTCTTCTACTGATTCTTCTTCTGTTTTTTCTTCTTCTACTTTAGTTTCGACCTCTGTTGAAGCATTTTCAAATTTTTCATTTGCTTCTTCTTCTGTTTTCACTTCTTCAACTTCGGGAACGGATTCTTCAACAACCTTATTCTCTTCTTCCATTTGTTGCTCTCCTCCCTTATTGTTATTTTCAGCCTCTTCTACTTGTGCTCTTAAATTAAACAAAAGAGAAGAGAACTTCTCATATTGAGATTTATATGTATCATCATTTTTAGAAAAGAAATGAGATACTGAAAAGCAAGGTTCATGCGATCCGATTATACATAAACCAAGCATATCTCCTTTAGTATAAACATAATATTCTTCGCCATCAAAGTTAGCCCAATCTCCCTCAATTGTAGTTGGGTCTAATTCCATACTTTGATTTTGTCCAGTAATTTTTTTAGCTTCTTGATAATATTTACTAAATAATACTACTGAAAAAATAGCATAATCGCGAGTTATGCCATCGCTATCAGTATAAGGTTCCCATCCTTCAAAACGTTCTACATAGCCATATCCATTGGCTAAAGTAGGACCTGTATGAGAAGCCCATTCTTGTGTCTCTGGATCAAAAAAGCCTACTACTGGGGTATCCCCACGAGTTGCGGATTCAATTAAATGCATAGCATATTCATCTGTAATATAAGAACCATTACGATTTTTATATTTAGTAAATGCCGCAACTTTTAATCTACTTCCGTTACCTATTTCAGAATTATTAATAGAGATTTCTTGAACCGGAGAATCAATGATTATAGCATCAAAATAAATTGGTATTTTCTTATTCATAATAATTCTCCTTAACTCATTGCCGCAATATTAGCTTGAGTTTTTTCAGATTTCTATTCATCCGGAAGCTCTGGACGGCCCCCTGTATTATTTATGTTTTGACTCTATGAAGTACTACTACTTTTTTGTGCGGAAGAATTATTTTTTTCTTCGCTTGCTACCATACCGCCAGGAGTTGTATAAGTAGATTGCAATGGAACCATCTTTAAAGACATTTCTAAGAAATCATTTTCAAAATTCATTAAGCTTAATTGATTCATTTGCTTAATTCCCATAGCTACGCCCGCGAACATTTTTGAATATCCATACTACGCACTTTGGAAATATGAACTCTAAAGTTCTTTTCTATTAAATACAGTAATAGGCAAAATTTCAAAATCAAATGTTAAATTGGTTCTAGAAAATCTATGATTTAGATGAAACTTAATCCAGTTTTCATATACATTAAGATATGGTATCATAATTGTTTCATCTTTTTTAATAGCATAAGCCAGTGAAGAGCTCCCATCTGGATTGAATAAAATTTCACCGCGTCCTAGGGCATCCCAAGCATTACTTTTATATTTAACAATACGGTCTGCAGATTGCGTCGCGGCGGAACTCTGCTGAAGACTTTCAAGACTTGTTTCGCCTAAAGTGGTTAATACATCAACAGTATCTACTTCTTGTAGCATGTCAGCAACTGCCTGATGCATTACAGCAATTTCATCCAATGGGAATACTAATTCTCCATCACTATCAATAGGCATTCTTTGAATTAATAATTTATATAATTCATTTTCATCACGTTTTTCTTCGCGTTTTACAGCATCATCTAATTTTTTTAATGCTGGTAAGCTAGCAATTAATGGTGGAGTCTAGTCAGCAGAAAAGCTAAAACTAATGCCGCCATCGGCCGCGGATAATACAATCCAAGGGTCTATTATTTTTTTATTTTTTTGCCAAGCTTTCCAAGCAATCTAAACAGATTCGGGAAAAGCAAGTAAAGCTTCATTTAATAATTTCTAATCTGTAATATTATCAAAATAATGTAAATTAAATTCAAGAATATTTAAATTATTGAAATCTTTAAAACGCGAACGACAATATTTTATAGGTAAATCCTAAATAGTAACTCTATCACCATCGGTTCGTAAAATACCATAATACACCCCATTCTTTAACCATTCTGTCGTAATGCGGCAGAATGTAGTTGGAGCATCCAAATGATCTACAAAAGCACAAGCACTATAAAATGCTTTAGTAATTTGTGCTTTTGAACCTTTTCCTTCAGGATAAACTGGAATAATTACTGTTTCATAAAGAAACAAACGAGCGAGAAAATCAATATTATTTCTATAAATACTATTTGTTCTATAAAAATATCTAGATAATTCTCTTAATGCTTCTGGCTCCCCAGAACGAATTATTTCAAGAATTTCTTCTAAAGTAAAATCATGAGCTACCGGGTCCCCAGTTCTAAATCCCCAACGACGATATGCTCCATCATTTAATGGCATTCTGTGAATTGGTTTTATTTTAAAATCTTTTACATTATGTTTTCTTATAGGTTTTAAAGTTTCTTCCATATTTTCACCTCCTATTTCTAGGACTAAAGAAAGCAAATTGACTTATATCTTTTTTCTTTGATCTGCGTATAGCTTCATCTTCATAATATTTAACACGATATAATCCATATTCAAGAGCAGAAAAGCGGTCTTTTTCTATTGATCGTGATATGCGATCTACTTTAAACTAATTTTGTACCCCGGTAGGTTTTAATTTTAAATTATTAAGTTCGTCTATTAAACGAGAAGTCATTTCATACGGAAGTAAAAATATTCTACGGTCTATTGGAGACATACGCTATCCACGTTTAGTTTTTAATAATTTATCTTTTACAACTCTCTCATTAGCTAAAAAAGACACAGAGCCATTATTAATTTGAGAAAAGAAATTTGAATGAATAGAGTCATCATTCGATGAGCCTGCTTTTATGTCATAAATAATTGCATTAAATTCAGGCCATGGCTCTTCTCCTTCAGTTTTCTTTTCAGGAGGTAAATGATGATCATTATTAAAAGCAAAATACGCGGGAAACTATTCTCCGGTTTTGGCATCAAAAGAAGGTAAAACCATTGCGTCTAATAGGCCGATACCGGGACCATTGCCGTCAATTACTATTTCTTTTGGATTATATAATTGTATTAATTTTTTCAATCTAGGTGCTTGTTCTGTAATATAATTTGCTCCATGTATTACTTCAGTATAAACAACATTTTTTTTGAAGCCATTTGCATTGGGAATTACTTTTATAACCATGACCGCTGTATTAGCTGAATATCTGGCTACGTCAACCCCTATCAAATAGAAAGTCTTTGGATTAGAAGGATTCTATTGTGCTTTACGCTCACATTTTAATAATGTTCTTCTTTTAGATAATCGTTTGCTATCAAGCCAAGCGTCCTTTGCGTTTCCGGTCCAAATAGAAAGAGATTCGCGGGCAAAGGAGTCTTCGCTCATTGTGTTGGAATAACGCTAATCCATTAGTGTTGCTTTATCTATTAAGCCATAATGAAGAGGTACTTCATAAGATAACCCCCACACAAAATATTCTTTTGGCCGCAATACAGCATTGACCGCGCATTCGATTAATTTGCCATACATAAATACAGTTTTTTCACGAGCGGTCGTTATGAAAGTCTGTGAAGCAGAAGGCTCATCAGGGTTAAGAGTACCATCAACTTCACGACGAGCTACGTTCATTTGTGGTAATAAAACTTCATTATAATCTTCTTCTTCTATTGTGGCACATTCTTCTAGAATACCTGCTGTCGCACGCAAACCACGGCTAGTATCTTTTGAAACAACAGTAATCATACTGCCATTGCGGAATCTTAATTCATAATAATTACCGCTCTTTTTTTCACCCTGCTAGCCGCCGCTTTCTTTGGTCTATAATTCATTTTTAAGTAAGGGCCAATGCCGCCAAATTTCATTAAATTTAGCTTCTGCGATTTTAATAACTGTTCCTTTTACATCAGAAGAAATAAAGATATTAGAATTAGGTAAAAGTACAGCACGAACAACTGAACTTAAATAAGCAGTAAATGATTTAGAAGTCGCGCGGGTAGCAGTCCAATAGTGATAACGATAACGCATTGCCGCCCGCAAAGCAATTCTCTAATAGAAAAACAAATGAAAGTTTTTTCTATCATCACTTGCCTAAATAGCATCTAAAAATAAATCAGGATATAGTATCCATAAATTTAAATATTTTGTAAATAATTCCTAATTTGAGTCAAGAAACTGTTTTGTTAAAACAACTCCTTTTTCAATTGGTATTCCATCTAATAAAACAGTTTCCTCGTTCACATTAGTTCACCCGCCAGTTCATCATCGCCTTCATATTCAATATCAGAAGTATCATCATATTCATTTCGTTCATTTTCGATATTTTCTAAGCGTTCAGTAAGGTTATAATGTTCGCGGCGGTCTTCTACTTGTTCTGCGAAATTACCTTCATTAATCACAAGACGTTTTAAATAATTTTGTATATTTTCCATACAAAAATCTACACTATCTTGAGGCTCCATATTCCAATTTGGATGCCATCCTTTCTTTCCGTAATAAACCATGAGTTCTCCAACAGATTCAAAATCTGCCGCATTTTTTGCATTAGAAGCTTCAAATTTAGCTATCTTAATAATATTGTCGCGGGCGTCCATATCCTTTTTTATATCCGCCCCCTCTCTTAGCCCCTTGTTAATTCTTAACTAAATTTCGCAAAGATTTCGTGCGTAATTTTGGAGAATAGGCGTTGAAACATTTTGAGTCGCAACAATTTGATTATAATAATCTTCAAGCCATAGTAATTCTTCTTTAGTGTATGCGGCAGACCACTATTTTTTTAGGCGGCGCATTTTAGCTTCACTAATAGCTTCAATTTCATCATCAATTGTGCCCTCATTACGGGCCAGCCGCCATCGTTCATTTTCATCAGCCCACTATAATGCCTCATAATGTTCATCTAGAAGCAAATTAAAATAAGCACTTAAAGTATGGTCTTTGTGAGTAGCATAAAGCTGTGTCCACCTATTTAAATCAAAAGGAATATCAAGATAGCGACAAAGCCTATCAACTTCGCCTAAGTTATCTTGCTTAACCATTGTTTCAAGACAACTTGTACAAATCATTGAACGATGCCCAGGGAAAAATTGAGATGGAGTTCGCGCAAAATTAAATTCTGGCTTTTCTTGTTTACAGCGAATACATCGCCGATTCTTTGTTTCGTTTATCATGTATTGATTGCCCTCCTTTTTCAATACGGTGCTATTTTTCGCATTCCTTACAATTTGAAGAGAAGCCATCTTTGCGGCTGCGATTACGAACAAAAAAGATAGCATCTTTAGGTAAGAGGCGCCCGCATGTATGGCATCTTTTACATTCTGAACGAGGAGTATCAGCAATTAAACGATGTTTTTGCGCAGCTAAAGCAATTTTTTCAGGTATTTCTTTAGCCAATATAGTACATAAATGATTTTCATTGTAGCTTACGCCAAATAGCTTTTGTAAGTTTTCAACAATTTCGGCATAGGGCATTTTTTCAATTTTTTTATCAAGTATATATTCGCGCACTTCTGAAAAATTTGCCATTTTTCTATAACGTTCAAAATCAAATAGTAAGGTGTTGCCGTATGTATTAAGTTTTTCATGAACCTAGTCATATAGAGCATCATAGCAATTAATTAATGCTCGAATATGAAATGGATTTTCCCAATCAAAAGTGTGCTGACGCACGACCCATTTTACTTCAGTTTCTCCTTTTTCATTTATTCTTGTCTCATAATCATTTAGATTTTTTGAGATGGTGTGTAGGAGCGCGTTATCTACACGAGTTTGCCATTTATCAAGCGGCATCCAGTAAAAGGAATCGGAAGTCCAATCGTAAAATGCGGGCTTAGGGTGGTCAATTGCCTGGAAGTGTAAAGTTGGCTTATAGGAATCTTTTAAATAATATTGATGACGCCGCAAATCTATCAACCAATGTTTTAATTGATAAAGTCGATAGCTATCAGGTAGAATTGTGGTTTTTTCGTCCGGTGGTACTTTACCTTCATTTACGGCGACTACATGTTCTAAGTGATCAATCCATTCCCACATTTCCTACATGCCTGGAATATCGGAATCGCCTGGGTCGATCATTTCGCCGGTTTTCCTGTCATATTTTGGGCGAGAAATAGTCGGTTTTTTCTTTGTATAGTTCATACGTTGGCTCGCGGGACGAAGCTCTTGCTAATCAGTTAGTGGGTTTTCAAGAATTTCTTCTAGTGAAAGTAGCTTATCGTCTTTTTTCTTAAATGATGAATAGCGTTTTGTACCGTCTGTTGTTTCACCACGCTAAACTGCGTTTAAACCATTCTCATCTTTTCCGTATAGTATGTAGGACCCCATTTGTTCTAATTCTAATGCGGAAGGTTCTGTATCTAATGTATCTAATATATCTTTAACTGCTTGAACGCGATCTATGTCGCGGTCAATTGAATAATCTAATGAATATTTTCTTTTCATTATAAGCACCTCGGTTATGGGTTTTATAACCCTCTAGGTATATGTTAGCACATTTTTTTAAAAAAGTCAAGTTTTAGGATAAATTTTTGTTGAATTTTAAAAATTCCGATTGGTGGAAAATGAGCAGACCCCCATCTGTCAAAGGTCAAAGAAGGTCAAACAGCCTGAAATGTACCCGCCCCACTTCACCGCTTTACTGTATTAAAGTGCCACCGCAATACTTTACTACTTTACTGTATTAAAGTGCTGGAAATTTTTCCCTGTTAGTTATACCTAACTTTTTTTCAAAAAAATAAGGGGATGCAATCCCCTTAAAAATTCCATCTGTAAATTTTTTCCTGCCCTTCATTATCTATGGAAAAAATCATTTTTCCATTTTTTGTAATACTCGCGGGAGTGAAAAAATTTAGTCTTTTTCCATAGCGCTGATTTTTTGCTATTCTAAAAAATTGCATTGCCATTTTTCGCGCCTGTTTTAATGTTTCTGCCTTTTCAGAATTGCCATTGTTATAATCTACTGTATACATGTTTTTCTTTCCTTTCTATTCTTTTATTGGAAGGGAAAAGGGGAATTTTCCCCTTTTCCCTTTTTCGTGTTATTCTTCGTTGTATGGACACGCTTGCAAGAAAGCAATTTTCTTTTTGCTTGTTTTCCATTCTTGTAACATGACAATAACTTGACTTGTCATACTATCCATTTTTACATTCTTTTTGAAAAACTGGTATTTTCCTTTTTCGTTGTATGTGTCGAAGTATTCCATCAATTGACGCCATGAACAACGAATGCGGAAATAATCAGTTGACCATAAAATGAGTGAATCACGCTTGCTATATTCATCCACTATTTCAGTCATGGAAAAATATTTGAATGAGTGCAACCAATCACCCGCGCCTGTTTTCATTTCTTCCTGTTTTGTCCCAATATCAGAACGTCCTGATTTTCTTGCATGACATTCAGACCATTTACAGGCGAAAACGTGACCGTTTTCATAGTATCGTGTTAATCTTTCTTCTACCTCCGCAATTTTTCCATTTTTTCCATAGTCGGCAGGATTATATAAAAATGAAATAATTTGCGGAATGATAGGAAACGCGTCACGTTCAATTAACGTTTCGGGTTTAATTCCTACATGGTCGATGAATTTTCTTGCGGTTTCAAAATCCATTCTTTTTCCCGCCATGTATGCAAGCATTTTCCGCGCCATGTCTTTATTCAGTCTATCCATTGTTTTTTTCCCCTTTCGATTTAATTGAATGAATTATTGTTTGTCAATGTGCTTTTCTTCTCTTTTCCTTTTCTATGTGGTTTTCAATGTCCGCGCTTGCTTTGCCTTGCCTTGCAAGCAATGCAATTATACAGCAAAGAAACGGAAAAGTCAATAGAAAAAGCAAACAAAAACGAGAACAAAATGTAAACAAAATATGAACAAAAATTTTCCATTTTCTTCCATTTTTTGTTAGCATTCTCAACCGTTGAGTGCTAACAATATTTTATTAAATATAATTGTATCAAATTGTATACACAAAAACATGTATACAAAAATGCAATTGATTGTATATCATTATAATTATATACATGTATACAATTATACAAGTATTTTGATATGTATGTATCAATGTATACATGTATATAACTAACATATGAACACATATTCACATGTTACGAAAATGTTACAAAAATAATATTTTCGTAATAAATTGATGTAAAATTTGGTTAAAAAAATGTATAATCCGGTTTAGATGTTATACATCTAACCCGAAAAATTGACAAATTGGGCTTGACGTGGTACAATATACACAAAAGGGGGAGAGGTAAATGTTACGAAAGTATTACGATTGTAACAATTCTGTAACAAATGTCAAATCTGGTTCCAAATCCGCCATTGTCAAATCCGGTCACCAGATACGCCATTATCAAAATTGGGCCAGGCCAACCCATGCCCACGCGCACGCCGCGCACTAATCGCGCCCAGGGGCTATTATACGCGCGGACAAGCTGGAAAAGCTGGACACGAGCTGAGAACTGAAAGCTGGAGCTGAAAGCTGGGAGCTGAAAGTTGGAAAAAACGAGCTGGAAAAGAAAGGAACAAATAAGATGAATAAGCTAAGCAAAGAAGCGGAAATCACTAACGTTATTATTGTTATTATCATGTTTCTGTTGGCACAGGCAGCCTATCTAAAAGGTGAGCGTGTCGGAACAGAAAAAGTATTGAATCATGTCTATCCGTTAAATGGAATTGTGACAAAAATTGACCAGCAAAAAAATTGCGTTATTGTTACTGATACTACTGGAAATAAATGGGAATTTAATGGTATTGAAGATTGGCAAGAAGGAGATATTGCCGTCATGGTTATGGATGATAATAGAACAGAAGAAATATATGATGATAAAATAATTGATATTCATTATATTGGTTGGACTGAATAGTCCAACCTTTTATATTTTAGATGTATAACATCTAAAAATAACTCTTTACAAATCAGCACAAATGTGCTATACTATAACCATCAAAGAGAGGGAGGAAGAAACAATGATCAAGGTTATTGAACAGTTGGTTAATCTCAAGAACACGGAAGGAATGACCATTAAAAACTATCAATCTATCACTTATAAATCCGGTTGGCAAGTTGCAGATTATGGCGTTGAATGTGACAACGTGCAAGATGCGGTTGCGGCAATCGCAAAATACAAGGGCAACTGTGGCGTGTGGTTAGAAAATGGTATTTACTATATTGACCATAGTTTCCGTGTAAATACTAAAAAAGAAGCACTTGCAATCGGCCGCGCACATAACCAAATTTCTGTTCTTAAATGGTCTAACATGTCCTTGGTTTATTGCTAAGCAATAAACCTTTTTATTTTAGATGTATAACATCTAAAATAAAAATTGACTTTTTATTATTTTTGTATTATACTATATATGAAAAGAAAAGAAAAGAAAGAAAGGAAGAACGAAAATGGAAATCTTTACCTATATGATTACTGGCATGGCAATTGTACTCTTTATCTTAAAGGCGGTTGTGCGATAACACAACCTTTTATTTTTAGATGTATAACATCTAAATTCTACCCTTGACTTTTTAACTCTTATGTGATATACTTTAACCAGAAAAAAGGAAAGGGGATTGAAACAATGGAAATGAGTTATCACTGTCGCATTGAGCGCGCGACGCGGGTTCAGCACATCGTGGAAGAAATTGGTCTGGGGCAAGTCATTAAGGAAAAATTTACCAGAAGCTGCTATACCTGCATTACCGATACTGGTATCACGATTGTTAAAAGCGCGGACAAGCTGAAAGTCGTAACTATGTATGTTACAACCATGAGCGAGCTGGTATATGTATATGAAGGGGCAAAAAAAATTCCGCCATATTTAAGAAAACGTGTGGATCGCAATCAAAATAAATATATTCAAAATGGTAGAACAATTTGGGCTTAATGCCCAAATTTATATTTTAGATGTTTAACATCTAATTTTTAATATTGACTTTTTAAAATTTTATGATATAATAAACATGTAAAAAGAAAGGGGGACAATAAAAATGTTAAAGAAAATTCGTGACACGCGTTATCCCGCCGCGTTTGTGGATTGGATGATTGATACTTACGGACGTGAAGAATGGATGCCTGATGATAATACCATTATGCTTATGAGCCTTTGTTACAACGCTGGCATGGCATATGGATATCACAAAGGATATGATGAAGGCGCCGCAGACACAGAAAAACTTGCAAAGATGGATGTTATCTAATCCATCTTTTATAATTTAGATGTATAACATCTAAAATAAATACTTGACCTTTTTCTAAATCCATGATATACTATACACGTAATCAAGGGAAGGAAAACCCACCAAACCAGAAAGGAAGATTTGAAACTATGAAGAACGCTACTATGAAGGTCATCTATGCTATCCTGACTGGTGAGAACACTAACGAAGCCGACCGCCTTGCCGCCATTCGTGAGCTGGAAGATGAATTTACCAAGCAGGCTGAAAAGGTCACCGCAAAGCTGGACGCCTATGAAGCTATGCGTGCCGTGGTGCTAAACATTCTGAACGACAAGCCCATGACGGTCGCGGAAATTTTCACCGCGGGCGAAGGCGACTGGCCTGAGGGCACTACGAAGAATAAGATTTCTTACGGTCTGACTCACTACTGGGAAAATGAAGTCGTTAAAATTCAGGGCAAGGTAAATGAGTACCGCAGGAAGTAATTCCCAGCCGCCCTTCGGGGCGGTTTTCTTTGCCCCAGAAAATAGATGTATAACATCTAACTTTAATGCTTGACAATTTCATTTCAAAATGATATAATTTAGTTGTAAAAAAGATAGGGAATGAAATTCCCGAAAGGAGGCCGATATGTACGTTCTAACCACTATGTATGATGACGGATTTGCTAAGACCGAAACTTGTAATGATATTACAGAAGTATTTAACGCCGCCGCAATTTACCTTCAAGACAAAGAATGTACCGGGGTTCTTTGTTTAGACCTTGAAACAAAAGAGTTCGTTATTGACTTCACGCGGCGTTAATGCCGCACTTATTATTTTAGATGTTAAACATCTAATTATAAATATTGACATTTCATTTCAAAAATGATATACTCTATCTGTAAAGAAAAGGAGAAGGAAAACTCCCGAAACCAGAAAGGGGTTAATTATGTTTAAGAAACAAGCCATCATTGAAAATTTTTATGACCGTGAATACAAATTCTTGCACGAAACTCTGTTAAAAAGATATGATGAATTGAATGAAGCTATTCACGCGTATCATATCAAAGAAATTAAAGGTAGGTTATTTCCAGAAAATACCGAATCTTACACCATTGCTATTCAAGAATTAAAAGACGCGCGAATGCAAATATGGTCATGTAAATTAAATTATAAGGTTGCGTTGGAACAAGAACAAAAATATTATACCGAAAATTATGAACATTTTGTAGCTTGTAGAGGTTATATCGACCCAAATCAAAATAATTGTACGGTTGATGAAGTAATTGAGCGCATTATCGCAAGAGAGTTTTAAGACTCTCTTATATTTTAGATGTATAACATCTAATTATAAATATTGACTTTTTAATTTTTTATGTTATAATATTCATGTAAGAAAGATGAAGGAAAACATCACAAACCAGAAAGGAAAAAGAAATGGAAAAGAAAGTCGTAGCCAATTATGGTATTTCTACTTCTACTCTGCTCGGTATTGCCTTCGTAGTTTTGAAGCTGTGCAACGTTATTGACTGGTCATGGGTATGGGTGACCGCCCCGTTCTGGGCTCCTCTGGCTCTGTGTGTTGCTTTCTTCGCTGTGTGGGGCGTAGTTGTTGTCATCATTGCTATCGTCACCGCGATTGCTTCAAGGTATTAAGGGGAGAAATCCCCTTTTTATATTTTAGATGTTAAACATCTAATAATTATAATTGACAATTTCATTTTCTTATGCTATAATCTTATTGTAAGAATAAAAGGGAAAGGAAAATCCCAAAAACCAGAAAGGAAAAGAAATGTATAAAACTGTTTGGTGCATTGAATATAAAAGAAATGGGCGCAGTCAAGAAATTGAATTTAATCAGTATCATTTTGGGAAAACTCCAAGATTTCCTTCATGGTATATGGAAGAAAATCAAGTATATACCATTGAAATGTTATGGAATTTTAAAATAGTTTTCAACCTCTCCACTTTTATGAAATGCCTTTTCCATCAATATATTATCCGTTAAAATATACTTTGAGCGGCTTAACCGCTCTTTTTAATTTAGATGTTAAACATCTAAATTCTTCCCTTGACTTCTTCCCTGTTCTATGATATACTATACCCGTAAGAAAGGAAGGGATGAAAACGATGAAAACGATTTGGTTTGACCTTGATGGAACACTTGCCAACCTGTACGCGGTTGAAGGTTGGCTTTCTATGGTTCACGCCTATGATCCCACGCCTTATGCAGAAGCTGGGGTTATGCTGAACATGAGCCTGCTTGCGCGCTATTTGAACCGCTTGCAGGAAGCTGGGTATCAGATTGGAATTATCAGTTGGCTTTCCAAGTGCCCTACCCCTGAATATGACGAAGCTGTAACCGCCGCGAAGCTGGTGTGGCTGAAAAAGCATTTGCGGTCGGTAAGCTGGGACGCCATCCGCATTATAGCCTACGGCACGCCGAAATCTTCCTTCATGGAAAATGAAGATGATATTCTGTTTGACGATGAAGCGCCGAACCGTGAAGAATGGAAGGGTGAAGCGTATGAGCCAAACCAGATTTTGGAAGTTCTGAAAGAACTTTTGAAGGGTGAGTAATCACCCTTTTGTATTTAGATGTATAACATCTAAAAGTAAGACTTGCATTTCATTTTACTTTATGATATAATAATCCCGTAAGAAAGAAGAAGGAAAACTTCCCAAAACCAGAAAGGCAAAATTATGTTGTATGTAGTTATTCATCATTATTCTCTTTTTGAAAAAGATGCAGATGGTTATTATGACTATCTAATTGGGGTTTTTGATACCCCAGAAGCCGCATTTCAGGCCCGAGAAGAATACTTTTCAGACTTTTCAGGAATCGAAAATGGCATTCATTCTATTTCTATTACGCCAGTAAAACTTAATACATATAATAGCGATTTGGAATGTAATGTTCCATGGTTAAACTGTAATGGTGAATGGGAAGAAGAGGAGATTTAATCTCCTCTCTTATATATTTAGATGTTAAACATCTAAATTTTCAATCTTGACATTTCATTCTCTTAATGATATACTATATCTATAAGTGAAGGAAAACACTCCAAACCAGAAAGGCACCCGTATGAATTACATGGTATTCGACACCGAAACGACTTCTCTTGACAAGCCCTTCTGCTATGACGTTGGATATTCAATTTTCAATGATGAAATTGATATGCCTATCGTGCGCCGTCATTTTATCGTGGAACAGGTATGGCATAATCTACCCCTGTTTGAAAGTGCCTACTACAAGGAAAAGCGTCCTTTGTATATCGGCCTGATGCGGTCTAAAAAGGCCATCATGGACAAATGGGGCTATATCATGCGGACAATTCGACGCGATATTATCCAATATGAAGTAACCGATGCTTACGCCTATAACAGCGATTTTGACGACAAAGTTTTCACTTTTAATTGTGACTGGTTTAAGTGTAATAACCCGTTGGAAGATATTCCCATTCATGATATTTGGGGTTATGCTTCTGAATTTATTACAAGCACGCAAGAGTATAAAAACTTTTGTGAAAAGAACCAGTATTTTACAGATAGTGGAAACTATAAAGCAAGCGCAGAAATTGTATATAGATACCTTACACAAAATAATGATTTTGAAGAAGCGCACATGGGCGCGTATGACGTAGATATTGAAAGTAAAATTTTGGTTGCTTGTATTGGCGCAGGGGCAGAATATGGCAAGGATTATAAAGTTGTAAAAATCTTACAGCGTCCGCGCCTTATACCTTACACGATAAAGGTTAATGGAAATATTATCCATCAGGGGGAATATATTAAAAAATATGTCCGTGAAGGTATGTATAGCTTTACAGAAAAAGAAATGGGAGAATAACTCCCATTTCTTTCCAATTTTTATTTTAGATGTTTAACATCTAAATCCAATACTTGACCTTTTCTTAAAGTTATGCTATACTATAATTGTTCCAAGGGAGAGGAAAAGAACAGCAAGCGTTACGATTCCTTAAAGGATAGTCATTAAAACACGCAAGCAAAAACAAACCTCACTTGCAAGTCCTTTGGGATAATTTGGGAAAGTAGCTCAATTGGTCAGAGCTTGATCGCGTGAAGGGATAGAGCGATTGAATGCCCTTGATGTTGGTTCGACTCCAATCTTTCCCAATCGTAACAAAAACTTAACAAAAAAACTTCTTGACATTAAGCACAAACTGTGCTATAATGAATACATGAAAAGGACAAGGAAAAGTCCTTAAAACCAGAAAGGGATAAAATTATGAAGAAGAACACTATGACCACTATCGCTAACTACATCAAGAACGTTCCCGAACTCGCCGCCGAATATGCCGAACTCCAGGCCGAACTGGACAAGAACGCGGAAAAGGCCAAGGCTAACCGCGATATGTACGCCGCCGCGCATGGCGTAGTTATCGGCGCTCTGACTAACAAGCCCGTGACTCTTGCGGAACTGTGGGAAACCGTGAAGGACACCGTTCCCGAAGGAATGACCAAGAGCAAGGTACAGTATGGTCTGCGCGAATTGTGGGCCGCCGAAGTCGTCAAGATTGAAGGCAAGGTCAATGAGTATAAGAGGGCATAAGCCCTCTTTTCTTTTTAACTTTATTTAGATGTTAAACATCTAATTTCATTTTCACATAATTATACAAAATTCTGTATAAAAATTTTTTTAATTTATCCCGAAAATATACTTGACATTTTTTCAAAATTATGATATACTTTATATGAAAAGTGAAGGAAAACACTAAACCAGAAAGAAGGGTATAAAATGGGTAAAGAAGCAAGCCGTAACGAAATGAAAAACGCTCTCCTGTCCGATGTTCAGTCTATTCTGTCTGAGCGCCTTAACTCTGATGTGTTGCGCGTAGGCCCGAGCGAAATTGCTATTCCCGCGGTGGATAAAGATGGAAATGAATTTTTCTATCTGGTAAAGATTTCCATTCCTCGCGGCACTCGCAATGGCGAAGGCGGTTATACTGAATATGATGCTTACGCCGCCGCCGATGACTATAAATTCGACCTTGAAGAAAAGGCGGCGAAGAAAGCGGCAAGCGAAGCCAAGAAAGCCGCCGCCGAAAAAGAACGCGAACGCAAGCGCGAAGCAAAGAAAGTTGTAAAAGAACTTAATCAGAAGGGACTGAAAGGAATGATTGAGAGCGCGGAATAACCGCGCTTTCTTTATTTAGATGTTAAACATCTAAATTTTAATTTGCTTTTCTTTTCAAAATATGTTATACTATATTTGAGGTGAGAGAAATGATCAGAAAAGCAACCGCCCATGATTATAAATCTATTGCTATGGCTCTTAACAATAAAAAGATTCCATACATAACCGCCGCGCACGCGCATGAGGATATTAAAAATAATAGACAATATGTATTGGAAGAAAATGGAAAAATTATTGGAATAATTTCTATTGTCTATGATTCTCAATATAAATATTATGCTATGAAAAGATTATGTATATTAAATAAAAAAAATAATGGAAAAGGTTATGCTTTCCAGCTTTTGTCATATTGCGCGGCATTACCATATCCAAAAATTGGATGTACTCCTTGGACTGATAACGAACCTATGAAACATATGCTTACTAAATTGAATTTTCAATTAGAATATATTTTCAACGATAAATGGTGCTTTTACTCAAAAGAGTAAAAGCGATATTTAGATGTTAAACATCTAAAATCAATAATTGACTTTTCTTAAAATCTATGATATACTTATACCGTAATCAAGAGAAGGAAAACTCTTAAAAACCGGAAAGGAAGTATGAATTATGTCTATGAATGCTACCGAAATGAAGAACGCCGCCCGCAACGCTACCATCGCCGCCCTGCGTGATGCCCTTGAAGATCAGGCCGCCGTCCAGTTCGCGGACGCCTCCTGGGCTATTCTCCAGACTATTGAAGGGCAGGAAATTTGGGTTGAAGTTTCCGTAAAGACCAAGGCATATAAGCCGACTAAGGTTTCTCCTGCTTTTGACCCCTATGAAGCCGCAGAAGCGTGGCAGGAAGAAAAGCGCATCAAGGTCGAAGAAAAGGCCGCGAAGGATGCAGAAAAAGCTAAGAAGATTGCCAAGGCAAAAGAAAAGAAGGAGGAGGAGTAATCCTCCTTTTTTATTTAGATGTTTAACATCTAACTTTAAGAATTGACTTTTTAATATTATTATGTTATACTATATCCATCAAAAGAAAGGAAGTGGATTTATGAAGAAAGAAACTTACACTCATATTGATGGAAGTGAACTGTTTCGCCTAATGGATGACAAACTTGGAAAAGACTATGAAGGTGATTTCAACGACAGCTATATGCCGTCCCAATCGTGTAGTGTCCTTTTCTGGATTCCAAAGAAAGAAGAATTTGAAGATGAAATGGATGAAGAATGGCGGCGCGCCATTGCCTTATTCCTTTTGGAAAATGGATTCAATTATGGTGATGATTTATATATTGATGTTGACTATTAACCCGCATTGCGGGTTATTTTATTTAGATGTTTAACATCTAAATTCAAATATTGACTTATTTCTGAAATTGTGATAATATATAATTGTTCCAAGGGGAAAGGAACACGGTGGCATCTCTTAGGCGAAGATGTGTAATTGGGACTGTTAGACCTTCCGAAAAACTTTCAAAAAAAGTTCTAAAAACCCCTTGACAAAAAGCAAATCCTGTGCTATAATAAGGATGTAAGAAAAAGAGAAGGAAAACTCTAAAAAAACCAGAAAGGGATTTACTATGACTAAGGAAATTATGAACACCATCTACAACACTCTGAACGCCGTTGAATTTAAGGACAAGCCCGCCGTGATGGAGGCCCTTGAAAAAGAGCTTCACCGCAATGACCGCGTAAAGGCGGAAAAGGAAGCAGCTTATACCGCCGCGAAGCCCGTGGTTCTGGAAGCGTTGCGGATTGCCGGGAAGCCCGCGACCGTTGCGGAAATTTTCGCGGAATGCGAAAAGGAATTGCCCGCAGGCTTCACCAAGAATCAGGTCGGTTATGGTCTAACCCATTACTGGACTGATTCGGTCGTAAAGATTGAAGGTAAGGTTAATACCTACCGGTTGAAGGAAGGGACGTAAGCCCTTTCCTCCATGGGGAGTGAATGTGGCATCAGGGAAGCCACCGCGGTAAATCGAAAGATGATTGCGTAGGCCACTTGCAAAAGAGGGTCGTCCCATGAGGGATGGAGTTCAATTCTCCCACTCTCCACCATTACCGCCTTCGGGCGGTTTCTTTCTACTTCTTATTTAGATGTTAAACATCTAAATTATAAGATTGACTTTTTTATAAATGTATGCTATACTCTATACATAAAAAGAAAGGAAGTGTTAAGTATGACCGGATACTCTAATGGAACTATCCCCTTCAATCATGGCCAGTTGTGCCAGATGCTTCGCTCTGCAAGTGATAATGAACTTGCTAACATTCTTAATGATGTAAATAAGGAACAAGAACGGCGCAAGGACGCAAAGAAAAATGAATATCTCAATAATATCCGTAAAGCTATTTCTGACGCGATTAAAGCGGGATATAGCATTGACTTCTTCCCTGATTCCGATTCCGAAGAATCTTACTTCTCTATTCATAGCAACAATGAATTTCTTTATAACATTGAATTATATACTGATGATTAAGCGGCTTTGCCGCTTTTCTTTATTTAGATGTATAACATCTAATTTATCTTATTGACATTTTTACAATCTTATGCTATACTTACAGTGTCAAATGAAGGGAAGGAAAACCCGAAAAACCAGAAAGGCAACCGCCATGATGAAAAATGATTACAAAGTCCGTGCTTTCAATTTCCTCAAGTCCCTGTATCCCTATATTGAAAAATCCTTGAATGACCCTTATGAGTGCATGGATAAGGTAGCGGCTTTCAATGAAGAAAAGCATCGCAAGGTCGGCATTGCGTGGGGTTCTGTGCGTGTTGCTTTCATTTCTTCTGACTACGTTATCAAGTACGATTATAGCAAAGTATATGCCCAGCGTTACGGCGGGTGTAAAGATGAGGAAGAATTTTATAAGTTTGCTAAAGAAAAAGGATTTGAATATCTTTTCGCGGAAATTTCTTCTTTTGAGTATATGGGCCGCACCTTCTATGTCATGCCCCGAGTAAATATGCGCGCAAGCCAAGAGGGCGAACGAGCGGAATATTATCTTGGCGGCGAAGAACGTGAATTTGTCGACGATTATTTGTATGACCTTCATGATGAAAATTTTGGTTGGAAAAATAATCGTCTTGTCATCTTTGACTATGCTTATAATGTATTCATGGAACAAAAAAATTATAAAGGGCGCTAATGCGCCTTTACAATTTAGATGTATAACATCTAAATCTCTTTATTGACTTTTTACCTATTCCGTGATATACTCTATACATGAAGTGAAGGAAAACACTTGAAACCAGAAAGGGAACTAAACTATGCGCAAAGAATACCGCTTCATGGTCACTGACACCGAAACCGCTACCCTGCCTTTTGCCAACGAAATCGCGCAAGGTGACCCCGAAAAGAAAAAGAAAATTGCTATCGCCCGTCCTCTCGTGTATGACATTGGCTGGACTATCACCAACCGCAAGGGTGAAATTCTGGACAGCAAGCAATTTCTCGTGGCTGAGACTTTCGCCGTCCCCGCTGTGTTCAACACCGCGTATTATGCTGAAAAGCGGCCCCGGTATCTGGAAATGCTCAAGCGCGGTGAAACCACTATTAAGCCGTGGGATGAAATTATGGAAATCTATCTCGCGGACATGCGGACGGTCGATGCCGTTGGTGCGTATAATTCCATGTTTGACTTTAAGAAAGCAATCCCCTTTACTGAATTGTATATCCGCAAATTGTACAGCCCGGACTATCAGCGGTGGGAACAGGTTCAGCGGCAATTGTGCGCGCGAATTGCCAACGAAAAATATCAGAAAAATGATGAAAAAGAATTTGAAGCCGATTGCTTCAAGTTTCGCGGCGAATCCTTCCCCCTGTTTGACCTTTGGGGACTTGCCGCAAAAATTCTTCTGAATAATGTTTCTTATAAAAAAGAATGTCTGAATCATGATTTGCTTTCTGCTTCTGGGCTTTACTTTAAAACCAGCGCCGAAACTTCTTACCAATATTTGGTAAATAAATATGACTTCATAGAAAGTCACACCGCGCTTGATGACGCAATGATTGAAACTTTCATTCTTTCTAAAATTGCCGCTCGTCATTCCATTGAAATCGGTATCAGCTTCTTCCCCTTCCGCGAATTGGGCGAAACCGTGGATTTTGTAAAGCGTCGCAAGTATCCCGACATTTCCGAATGTGAAAAAGTTGTTTCTGTCCTTCGTGCCCACCTTGACACGAAAGAAGAAGGAACAGCGTATTATAGGAAAATTGAAAATAAAATCTTATCCGTAATGGCATATATGGGAGAGTAATCTCCCATTTTTTCTATTCTTTTATTTTAGATGTATAACATCTAAATTTTAAATTTGACAAATTTCAAATACTATGATATAATATATATAGAAAGTAAAGGAAAGGGGAATTTGAGAATGAGTAAGAAAGATTGAGAAACTGATGGATACCACGATGGCTACCCTGTTTATTGCCCCGCTAACGCTTACGGTGATTGCCCTTACTGTGACCAGTGTAATATGTGCCATGTAAAAGACCCTGTCGAAGATTGTGAAGATTTTGCTTCCTGTTATGAAACTTGGGATGAATGGGTTGATGCCGATGACGTTGACCCAGATGCCCCTGAATCGTTCGCAGAAGATGAAATTAAATGGGCGGGCGATGTATATGGATATGAAGATGAAATGGAGGACAATGAAGAATGAAGATTTATATCGTTTATTGCCTAATGGATTATGACGTGCCGCAAGCTCTTGCCCTTCAAAAAGAAGAAGCAGAAAAAATGATGGCAATATATAAAAAACATGACCCCAACTCTAAGCATATATATTGGATTGAAGAAAAAACTTTAGGCAATAAAGCAATTGAAATATAATATAAGCAAGGTTAGAGCAATCTAACCTTCTTAAATTAGATGTTAAACATCTAAAATAACTTCTTGACTTCTTCCTTCACTTATGCTATACTATACCCATCAAGTGAAGGAACAACACTTAAAAACCAGAAAGGTGGCTTGATTATGGCTAAGATTTCTAAGAACGTTGTGGATGCTGACCTGCGCGGGACTATCTTTGCTGACCTCTTTGGGGTTGATAACACCCTCAACTATACCAAGGTCAATGACCGTCAGTATGGCGTACTGTTGACCGACAAAAACGGCGTCGAACGCTATTGCCGCGTTGGCGTGATCGTTGCCGAAGAACGCGAGGACATGACCGCCCGCGAACTGATGCAGTCTGAAATGGACGCTTACAACGAGAAACAGGCCAGCAAGGCCGAAAAAGCCAAGGCTAAGGAAGCGAAGATTGCCCGTGATAAGAAGGCCCGGGAAGAAAAGGCAAAGAAGGAAGAAGAGGCGTGAGCCTCTTCTAATTATTTAGATGTTTAACATCTAAAACTATTTATTGACATATATTAAGATTCATGATATACTATTATCACAAAAGACAAGGAACAAGTCTTAAAAACCAGAAAGGATATAATATGAAAGATGTTCATTTCTGCATTACCTTGGATGTTGGTATGAATGAAGATGAAATTCGTGAATGTGGCGAACTTCTGGAAGAAACCTTTCGTAGCTATCTTGTGGATAATATTCATAACGGAGACCATATTTATAGTTCTGCCGGGAAAACATTGTTTCGACATGTAGTTAAAGAAATAACAGAATCTGATGAATATGATTGGCATGAAAATTGGGGAGAAATGGAGGACTGAAAATGACTGTTATCGTTATGAATGAAGAAAATCACGGATTCCTTGGCGTCGCAAAAGATTATAAATCCGCGATTAAATACTTGTGCCAAATGGATTGGTTAGGGGAAGAATTTGAACTTTGCGAATATAATTCCCAGAAAAAAAATTGGGAATATTCTACAATTTTAGATAAACTTGGGCCGAATTGGTTTGACATTATTTGTTCTTGGACTGTAACAGAATTTAATGAATACTTTGAAGGCGTGTTTGCCTTTTGGGAAGAAGAAGTCTGGGAGGATTAACCTCCCATTTCTATTTTAGATGTTTAACATCTAAAATTAAATATTGACTTATAATAAAATCTATGTTATACTCTATCTGTAAGAAGTCAAGGAAAGACTTAAAAACCAGAAAGGATATTAAAATGAATTTTGTAAAAATGATGGAAGCCCGCGGAATCAACTTGGAGAAACTTAGCGACTATGAATTTTCTCTTCTACTTCACGCGGTTTCTCAAGAGGGAGAACGGCGTACCCAAGTAAAGCGAGAGCAACTTATCGCAGAATATACTGACAAGATTGGCCAGCTTATCAAAGAAATTTCGGAAGAAGGATTGGTCGTGTATTATTGCGGTTCTCCGATTGACATTCAAGAAGTCGGCAACCAGCTTGTCGTTGGGTGTGAGGACGAGTAATTCGTCCTTTTTCTTGTTAGATGTTTAACATCTAAAATTTAGTCTTGACTTTTTATCTTTCCTATGATATACTACGTATGAAAGTTGAAGGAAAACAACTCAAAACCAGAAAGGATTTAGATATGAAAATTAAGCAGATTTGGGAAAACGATTGCCCTTTCAATCCTTGCGGGCAGGGCGGTATTCTGTTTGATGATGAAACCGGACTAATTGATTATCATGAACAAGATTGTTGTGAATCCGTATACGCGGATTTTTCAAACCTTGATTCTGGTATTTTGAAGCATAATTTTGAAAGCATCAGTCTTGAAAGTGCAAATGAAGGCTTCCGATTTGGTGACGCCCGCAAATATTTTGTGCCTTGCTATAATGAACAAAATGGATATTACAGTGATTATCTTGAAATCCACTATGGTAAGGTTGTGCAAGTTATCAAAGGTTATAAAAAAGGCGTGCCGCAGTATTATTATACCCTTATTCCGATTGAAAAAATTGAAGGTTGCGATTATGTAAGTTATATTGATTAAGCGCGCAAGCGCTTAATTTATTTAGATGTTTAACATCTAATTTATATTATTGACTTATAATAAAATATATGTTATACTCTATATGTAAATAAGAGAAGGAAAACTCTACAAAACCAGAGAGGGAAAAACTATGTACGCGGAACAACTGGTTCAAAAGTGGATTGACGAAAAACGTGATTATATTTCTAAAAATGAAATACGGTCATATGGCTTGTTGGGAAAACTTGCGGTGACCATTTTGAAAGAAAATTATGAAGGAGAATATATCCCTTCTGATGATGCTCATTTTTGTGGTGGCTACTCTTTCAAAAACCCTCTTGGACATTATAAAAAAGTATATGGTTTATATTATATGTTTCCTAAAGAAGAATTAAAAAAGATGGGAAATTATAATAATTATGATGACGCGGTTCGAGAAATTGTTCGACTGGAATATAATGACATTTACTGGCATCATGAAGAGCAAATTCCCGAATATATCCTTTCAATAAAGTTAGAAATGATGGATGATATGTATTTTAAAACAAGATACTGGTTTATTTGGGAAGAAGAAATTTGGGTAGTTTAACTACCCAAATTCTATTTAGATGTTAAACATCTAATTTTCAACCTTGACTTCATCCCAATTATATAGTATAATGCTATTGTTAGGAGGGAAAGGAAATGAGCAGAAAGAAATCCAAAAACAAGCCCCGTTCCAACTATGAAGTATACCGTTCCATCCGCAAAGATTGGGGCGTTATCAATCCAGTAACTAAAGTCATTCCCGACAAGAGAAACAAGAAACCGAAGCATAAGAAAGGATGGGATGAAGAATGACAAAATTTTATCCAAATGAAGTCATTGAAAAAGGATACAGTATAGCAATGCTTCATTATCTTGCTTATCTTTTTCCTGGCAAAAAATTTTCTATTGAAGAATATAGAATGTATGATGCTATGTTTATGAAAGGATGGGGAGAAGGCTATCTCGCGGGAGAAATTGCCGCCATCGAAAAAAAATAATAAAGAGAGGTATGATGAAGAATGAAAATGACTCTTGTTTATACTGAAAAAGAACATGATATGTTTTATAACTTTCTTACTTTTCTTAATCGTCTTTCAGCAGAGATAGATAACGCATCAGAGCTTACCAGCGAAAGAGAAAATATTATAGATAAAGCCAAAGTCTTAATCACTGAAATCATGAATTTTTTCCCAGTAGAAGAAAGAGAGGGGTAAGAAATGAAAATCTTAAAGCATAAAATTGAAAATCCTATTTATGTTTATAAAATTCATTGCGCTTGCGGATGTGTTTTTGAATTTGATGAAAACGACCCTTTAATCCAACATGATAAGATGCGACCGCGGATTAAGTGTCCTGAATGTACTAATTGGTTTTTTATCAAACCACACTTTCTAAAAGGAGTGAAATAAAATGCCGCCGAAATGTCCTTATTGTAATGAAGAATTGGAATATACCGAACTTCGCCGCAGTCAAAATGAAGGTGACTATTATTATGAAACATGGGAAGGACGTTGCCCTAAATGTCTAAAAGACTTTTATTGGGATGAAGTATATAATTTCTCACATTGCGATAATTTAGAAGAAGCAAAAGAGTTAGAGTAATCTAACTCTTTTTTATTTTTAGATGTTAAACATCTAACATATAAAGGCGGTTAAACCGCCCTCCGATGAAACCTTCCACAATATGGACAAAAGATTTTTACATAGTCATCATAGTCATCAGTTGGAGAATTTTGACAGAAATCAATGTCAATCATAAACCAATGACCACAATGAGGACATTGATATTCGTCAAGATTGTATACAATTTCTTCGTGAGTTTTTGCGTAATATTTAGATTGAATCATTTTCTATCCCTTCCTTTCAATAACATTATATCATATTATAATAAAAAGTCAAGTTTTATTTTTAGATGTATAACATCTAAATTTCATTTCTGTCAAGTAGTTAGTCTTATCTAACTTCTACATTTCTCTTATTCCCAAAATTTACCAGTATTTCCAAAACTATACACTATTTCCAGAATTTACCTCCCATGTCAAATTTTACCACAAGCTGGAAATTTCTGGAAAAGCTGGAAGAAGCTGGTAAGCTGGAGTTTGGACAAGGCGAATTGGGAGCTGGGCGCGGAACCTACGGGGCGAGCTGGAACCGTCCGGCGAGCTGGAAAAATTTGTAAAATTTTACACAAGCTGGAAATTCGCACGAGTCAAATATATGTATAAATATTCTACAAGCTGGAAGCTGGAACCTTTAACCGCGAGGCAAACTGGAAATTTTAAAATAATTAAATTTATTTTTATAAATAAATTTTTATTTTTATTTAATTTTAAAAAATAAATTATTTGAAAAAATTTTAAATTTATGTTATAATAAAAGGGGAAATATAAATATAAATATTTATATAATAAATTTATTTAAATGTCAAGCTGGAAAATTTTAAAATTGAAAAGCTGGAATATTTGACTTTTAATATAATTTATAGTATAATAAAAAGAGAAATATAAATATAAATATTTAACATAAATTGTATTAATTGTCAAATAAAAAAAATAAGCTGGAAGATTACTCTTCCAGCTTTGCTAATTCCTAATTAGTTTTTGCCGCAACCAACGCAAAGAAATTATTATCGCCTACAATTTCTGCTTCTTTCCATTCACCAGTAATTTTATAACAATTCAACGCATTAGCACTTCCATTAATACGCTTACGTGCTTTTTCTATTGTATAACCAACAGTTGGCAATACGCTCTGTAATTTATTCCAACTCATACTACGAGTGCTATTTTTTGAAGAACTACCATTTAAATTAATTTCTGGCACATCAAGATATTCCGCTAACTCACGACATTCCTATACAGTTAGCCACCTATCTTTAAACTCTTTTGGCACTTCTGTTATTAAAGTCTTAACATGTCGTTGATAAGGAAACGTCTAACGAGCTGCCTATATTCTATCTGACTAATAATAAGAATCAACAATTAAATGTTTAAATCGTTCATCTTCAATACTAAACCCACGTTCAAACGCTTTTGTAATCACAATAAAATCATATTCTGGTGGCGGCCTATGATAAGCTCGTATCCAATTAATTACTCGTTTCTATTCTTCATCTAAAGGCCAATCCGTATTTTGTTCAGAATGAATTTCTATCGCATTAAATCCTACTTCTTGGCCTGCTCGTACAATACTCTTATTATGAGTAATAGAAGGCGAATAACACCAATAAGCCACTCCTGGAAGTGGCTAAAGTTCATGAATATGGTCTATTACGTTTTTAAAATATATATCGCTCGCCGCACGAAAGCTAGTTTCTAACTTACCTTTATTACTAGCATTTGTTAAGCTGGAGTAATATTCACGAGTTCTATCAGGACTCGCGGATAAACCTATACATAATATCCTTCCTTCATATATAATCTTCTCCCAGTATCCAAGAAGAATCAATGGCATATATTCTTTTCTAGATGAATGCTCCTATATTAAAGAAAGGATTTCATTATTAGTGCTTGCCGCTCTGGCATAATCATACTTACGAGCACGCTAGAATGCAGTCGCCGCGAAATCAAAAATGCTATCACACTCATCCCAGCATATTACATCAATAGTATCTAAAAAAGCTGTATCTTCTTTTAATACTTTCATGCCTAAGCCTTGATAGCACATAACGCCAATCTTATTGTTATCTTCGGCAGTCCATTCATTAGGTGCCCGCATCCACATTTCGTCAGCATCACAACATAATTCAGGGTATTTTTTAATAATATCTTCCTTTAGAAAAGTTGTATCAGTAAGAAAAAGAATGCGGCGGTTCTACTAATCTCTGGTATACTAAATTAAATTATGAACTGCCCAATAAGTTTTACCTGTACGAACGCCGCAATCTAAAATATTATAGCGGCCCCGCGAAAAATTTAATTTACCACTATCTTGTAAATCTGAAACAGTTATAGAGGCTAACTTTGTCTCCATCCTTTTCACCTCAATTATATTATAGCACAATTTATATTTTGTGTCAAATACTTACATTTATAATGTAAGTAAATAACACTTAAACTATGTTAATTTGATGGAAAAGACTATAAAAAATTTGTAGTAAAAAATTTTGTGTGCGTTTTTGAATACCCCCTAAGGCCCCTATACAGTATTCAAAAAAAAACACACTTTTTTATATTATATAATATATAAGTAATATTACGAGCTGTCCGCGTTAGCGGACTGCGAGTAATATTACGCTTCGAGGAGTTCGCGAAGCGAACTCCGCATATTTCAATTCAAATGAATAACAGAAATTTCTATATATGTAAAATTCTAGAATTTCATTTCAATTTCAAATTTAAATCTCCAGATGTATAAAATGGTAAAAAATGCCCAAAAATTACCCCTGATTTTATTCTGAAATTTCATTTTCAAATACTTGACAAGAGTGAAAATTTGAGGCACACTCCCACAATCTAGTCTCTCGCCCCTCACGCCAAGGCTCCACTATCCAAAAAATCCCTTACCCCTACCCACAAGACTACCCCGTACTTCCAATTTCATTTTTACTTTATACAGTTTTCTTCCCTTCTTTTTTCAGGTTAGATGTACCTATTTTACACCCTCTCCTTTTACAATTTCTTGACTTTTTCTCAAATTTTTAGTATAATATAAGTAGAAAGATAGGAGGAGTAAATATATGTTTAGTAAAGAACTTGTTAGAAGTACATATAAGCTAGCGAATCAGGAATATTTTGAAGATAAGTATGAGAAGCAATTTCATTCTATGATTGATGCCGCAAATCGTCGAGAAAAAAGTATTGTGTTTTCTCAAAATGAATGCCCCTATGAGTTAGCACAATATCTTATGGACGAATTGGGATTTAGTTTGTGTAAATTTGAAAAGGATTACTGGGTTCCTATTTTTGAAATTGAAGAAGTTAAGAATTGTGAAAGGATTCAGGTACGATGGTAATTATGGAAGATAAGACTATTGGGATTATTTATGCGTTAAAGCAAGGTAAGTATGCGTCCGATATGAATATTCGTAAGTTTATGAGCGAGTGGAGCAAACACAATTGGGATTATGAGGATAGGGATTCTATTGAGAATATATTACGACATACTATTATGGATTATCTAGTATGTTGCGGCAATAAAAATGAAATTAATCGCTATTTTAACAATAATTCTTTATGGGTTAAAAATGAGTATTATAGGATGATTTCATTTCTATGGAATGTTCAAGTTAAAGATGACAAAAGCTATGTGAATGGTATGCGGGATAACCCCTATCCAAATTTTGAAGTATTTAAACAAGGAGATTAAAAATGACATTAGCAAAAGAATTGCGAAAACTTACAGATGAAGTAATTATGGGAAGAATTGAAGCCGCAAATCAAAAAATTTTAGATGAAATGTGGAATACGGCAGAAGCCGGAAATCATTATGTCATTTATCCTATTACTAAATTATCTAAAGAATTTATAGATTATTTAGATAAACAAGATTTAAAATTATATGGACGTTTTAACGATAATTGTGCTTGGCACCCTATTTATTCTACAGAAAATATCTTTTCTATGTATGATAAAATTATGATTAGGTGGTGATTTATTTGAGTAAAGTTTTAATTGTAATTGACGCACAAAACGATTTTATTACTGGAAGCCTTCGTAATCCAGAAGCAATTGAGAGTTTGGATACTTTACATGAAGTTATTACGTATATGGAACAGCACGGTGCTAATTTAATATACACAATGGATACCCATTTTGGTGATTATTTTGAGACACAGGAAGGTGAATGGCTTCCTGTAAGCCATTGCCGCATTAATACTAAAGGATGGGAACTTGCAGATTTAGCTAAGCCCGCATATATTAGTACAGTTACTATTATTGAGAAGGAAACATTTGGTTTTATTCCTTGGGAAAAATATATGCCAAAAAAGGCAATAGATGAAATTGTTATAGTAGGTTATTGCTCCGATATTTGTGTCATAAGCAACGCGTTAATTTTAAAGGCAATCTATCCAGAAATTCCCATTACATTTATTAGTGATGCATCTGCGGGAACTGCCCCCGAAACACATTTTGCGGCTTGTAATATTATGAATAATTGTCAAATTACTGTAAAAAGTTGGAAAGAATACTTGGAGAAGAAATAATGTGTAAATTTTGTGAAATAAGACCTGATACCATACCCTTCTATAACATTAATGTACTTCATTAGGAATTAATTACAGAAGATAAATATGGAACTCAATTGAACGCGGGAATTACTGCTGATGGCCGCTATTATATTTCCGCAGATAGTATGGATGGACAGGCATTGGTATATCCAAAATATTGTTTGGTATGCGGCCGACAGCTACAAGATAATTGTTGGAATTTTAAAGGAAAAATTATAGAGGGAAATTAAAATGCTAAATCCAATTAATATAATAGTTTATGACGCTGCCGATATTTATAATCTATATGCAGAAAAGTATGGCAAACAGGAAGCAGAAGAAGCTGTTTATCGGTATGCTCTACAGGAATGTCATCCTCTTCTTGAAAATAACGGGATTGTTTCATTATATCTGCCTGAGAAAGAAGAAATGACATATTACAGTGAATATAGGACATTTTTGGCTGAAATCATTGTTGAAAATAGCGATTTAAACTATGGTGATACAGCTTATATTATGTACTAAGGAGATAAATATGCCTGATTTTAAATGTAAAGTAAAATTATGGAATCGTGAAAAAGAAATTTATCGACATTTTTCTGATATAGAAGCCGCATATTATTGGCTAACTCTCGAAGGATATGAAATAATTGATGTAGAGGAAATTATCGTCGGAAAAATTTTAAAAAATATTAGTGCTAAACAAGCTCACGCTTTAACAGAAGAATGTAATTATAAAAAAGAAACGTCAGAAATAGATTGGGTTATGCGAGAAATTTATTTTGCGGCATTAAAAAATCATTATTTCTTTATGACTGCTAATAGATTATCAGATAAAACTTGTAAAATTCTTACTGATTTAGGATATAAAGTAGAAGATTGTAATTCTTATCATATTATAAGATGGATGGATATAAATTGACTTTTTTCTAAAATTTTGATATAATAAAAAAAAGGAGCATAAAATGGAATTTAATGCGACAACCTGTAATGTAATCGCTAAACATGTTTATAATGAAAAAATGGCTGAAAAATATAAAGACATTGTAAATATAATTAAAGAACAAGCAGAAGCAGGAAATTTTACTGCATTTATTAATAATATGTCAAGTGAATGCTGCGAATGGCTTTTACGATTAGAATTTAAAATTTCATTAATAAAACCTACTAAATTATCTGAAAAAATTGAATGGCACCGGATTAGTGAAACTTATTATGAAGAAGAATTACAAAAATATGGACATAATGGTATTAAAATTAAATGGGAATGACAAGGAGAATAATAATGAAATACTACGAATGTGATATGTGCGGCCGCATTGCTACTTCTGCTCGCTTTAAAGAAGAAAATTGGGAAACCGTATATTTTGACGCGGATGGAGTAGAAATTATTTGGGAATATGATGAAAAACTAAAGTATTTTTATAGTAATACTCCTGTAATAAACACATATCATCTTTGTCCTTCATGTAATAAAGTATATCATGATTTTTATTATCCTTTTATGCCAAGGAGAAATTAATGGATACACGACAATTTGAGGCTGATTTAGCTAATAAACATAAATATAAAAAATTAGATGCAGAATATTCAGCTGAAGTACGGGCATACTATGCTGAAAATATACCGTCGTTTCTTTCTACTAGTCAGCCGCTCTATACTTCTGTGGACACTCTTATCTGTTCGTCCTTCAACCGCATTGTAATTGGAGATTATGGGGCGTTTGTTGAATTTTCACCATGGCAAGCAAATAGAGACGCATTTTGTATTGCTCCGGGTCAAGAATATAGATTAGAAGAACGATATAAAAATTGTAAGTATATTTGGCTTACAATTCCAGATTCAAGTAATGTAAAAATTTATTATCAAAAACATACAGTAACATATGCGGATTATATCCCCGGTATGTACTATGTTAGTGTTCATGAGGTATTTAAATGATAGAAGTTTGTACTACTATGCGATTTTATTACTGGGAGATAACAGAAGAAGCCGTAGATTTATATATTATGTAGCTTCGTGAAAAATTACCATTTACTTCTGGCGGCTTTCTTTTTTATGAAATTGTAAGTATAGCAAAATTTGTGGAATATACTGAAATAACTATTAAAGGAAGAGCACCTGCAGAATTTATTAATAAGATAGGATAAAATTAAATGATAAAATGTAAAGAATGTAAGTATTGGCAGATGGAAGAAGAATTTCCTGGAATATCAGAGTTTATGGAATGCGTTCGCGTTGATAAAAGTGACCCTGACTGGTATAAGAAATGGCATTTTCGTGGGCCAGAAGATTCCTGTGAATATGGAGAAAGGAAGTAAAATATAATGACTAATTCAGAAAATGTAATTAAAAATTTACCTCTAGCTATTCGATTTGCGGAACATGAAGGCTATAATAGTCTTGCTAATATAATGCGGTCCGCGTTAGAATTATTAAAAGAACAAAAGCCGTAGAAGAAGGGATATTGGATAAATCCAACTTCTCTTGATTGCTGTTGTTCTGAATGCGGCGGCCAGCCTGAACATGAATCTGGAAGTTCTATACCGTTGTATGATTATTGTCCTTATTGCGGTGCGGAAATGGAAGTGAAGTGGGATGGATGAACTGGAAAAAGCGATTAAAGGACTGGAAATATGTACAAATGGAGGAGTAGATAGCGGGTTAAAATGTACAGATTGTCCTTATTATGAGGATTGTAAATCTAATCCAATGAAACAAATACTGAAAGACGCCCTCTCCTTATTGGAAACACAGAGGCCCAGGGTGATGACCCTGGACGAATTATTAGCATTGCCAATTGATACTCCTGTTTTCATTGAAGAAAGCAATGGTGAATGTGGGTGGAATGTTTTTTACGGTATTGATGAAGAAAAAGATGTTTGCTTCTGTGGGTTTAGAGCATCAGCAGACTATTATCGTTTAGAAGAATACGGTGATTCATGGCGTTGCTGGACTTTCCGACCCACGGACGAACAGAGGGAGAACACCCCATGAACCTATTGCTTTTGATGTGTGTCTGGTGGGTAATTTTTATGATATATTCAATTATTAAATATGGGCGGTGAAGTGGAATGATGACCGATACAGAAATTATTGAAACAATTAAAACACTTAAAGCTAACTACCCTGATAGATGCTATACTATGTTGCGAGACGCATTAGACATAGCTATAAAAGCATTAGAACAATATAAACCAGAATATGTGAATAATATTAATTGGAATTATCCTAATATCTTTGGAGATTGTCCAAATTGTGGAACAAGCGTATATCGACGTTATCATCCTAATTATTGTGGGGTATGTAGTCAGGCGGTGAAGTGGGAATGATTTTTGTTAATGGGCATAAAGTTTCATAGGTGATTTGTCTATCATGTTTTCGCAGGTGGATAGCGGCGAGACCGATTGACACTCGGTTAGACGAACTTGAATGCCCAGATTGTCATCAATATGGAATTGCCATTGAAACAGGTGAAACATCCGTAGCAGAAGAGTTATTAAAACAAATGAAAGAACAGGAAAGTTGGTGAAGTAGAGATGAATAAGCCAAACTGGCCACCAAAAGACGAAGTAGAACATTTCCGATGGACAAATAATCATTCAAACTACCATTCTTTTGGATACGGTTTTTGCGAAGCACAAGATAGTTGTGACCTGTGCGACTATAGAATACGTGTGCTATGTAAAATGAGAACTTGGATTATCGAAATCCGAGATAGAATCATACGAAAACATTATGGAGTAAAAGGATGGTGAAATGGGAATGAAAACCAAAGAACAAGTACAAAAAGAAGGGCTCGTCGCCAAATGCGGTGGCACTGTATATACAATTGAAGAGTTTTTTGAGTATGTAAAAGCAGGTAGTTTTATTCCTTATGATGGAATAGGTCATTTCCATGATGGAGAACAGGAAACAAAGCGTTCTGTATGGGCTACAGATTTATCTTTACTAGAATTAAAAAAATATCCTTATGTATGTTGGTATAATAAATAAAGGAGAATAAGTAGTAACATGGGGATAATTATTATTACGACTATGACTGAATTGCCAGAAGGATGTTACGAATGTCCTCTTTGTCACGAATCAGACTGTAAAGCATTGAAAATTAATGGTAATGGATACCAAATGGCTCAAGAAATCAGACCATATAATTGTCCATTAAAAGAAATTCAGGAGATTGAAAATGAAACTATATAAATGTGATAGTTGCGGCCGCATTATGGAAGAAAAATATGGTGTCGATTTATTTAATGAAGGCGGCTGGACTATGGATTTTTTTGATAAAGATGGTAATCCTCCAAAGTATGTAGGTGATATAGTAAGAGTAGAACACCATTGTCCTTTTTGTTCTTTCCCTTTATATTGAGGAGAAATAAAATGAAAAATTTTAATATCAATATTATAAAACAAATTGCTAATACGGCTCTTCCTAAGAAATCTGCCCGCCGTTTGCGTAAGGCAAAAAAAGAATATAAAAATATCAAAAAAATTATTTATTCCGCTGCAAAACATGGTAATTTTAGTACATATATAAATTTTTTTTCTACGGAACCAGAAGTTAATGAATGGTTAGAACAAGATGGCTTTCAAATAGAATATCTTGAACCTTTTTCAAGTAGAATTTCCTGGGATTAATATTATTTGGCTTATTTAAAATTTTATAGTATAATATATATTAAAGGAGAAATAAAATGAAAAAATATATATGGATTATTCTTTCAATTGTAAGCATTATTATTATATTAGCGGCTTGTTTTACTAATATTAAACCAAAAAGAATTGATGTAATTAAAAATAGGTCTGCTTTAGATAATTTTACAATTTCATTACGAGAAAATTATTCTTTCTCTGAAGACCTTTATTCTATTGAAGAAACTGAAGATGGCTATAACATTATTATCCATTGTATAAAGGAGAAATAAATGGAAAAGAAATGGTATGTAATTCAGCAGTCTGCTGAAGATGATTCCTATTATGTTATTGAACTTAATAATGCATTTGCTATTAATTTTCGTTACATATTAAATCATATGGAAGCCGCATCTCTTGGAAGTTGGAGTGGTTCTACTTATATGTACCCCGATGGCTTTAATACACGAGAAGCCGCGATAGACTTTATTACGGAGCAACGTTGTGGAAATTATAAAATCTGAAATTGAATTTAACATTTATACTCCTACAGGACTAGAACATGTAAATGTAGGCGATTTGGTTTATATGGATTACAATGGAGTAATTCATTTATATAACGAAGACCCTAATACTTGACTTTTTCAAAACTCTATGCTATAATAAAGAAAAAAGGAAAGGAAGTAAATGAAATGAACTTTAAAGAAACCGTAGAAGAATTTGACCGCATGTGCGAATTTTATGATGATGAAACCGAGAATCCTTTCTATGAAGAAACTAATTCAGATGATTGGGAAGATTGGTGGATGTGGGGTATTTATCATGCTGAAAGCTTTAACGAAATTGTTGAAAAATTTTCACGCGAGCATCCAAAGCCTGTTTATCCTACCATTGGAGAACTTATAAATCACATTATCGCTGATGATAATTATGGTTATCATTATACTACCGATGATTGGAATAAGATTAAAGACTTTCGTATTCCTGAAGATAAAGCAAAAGAACTTGGCCTTGTCCCTATTAATGAATGCGGCTTAACTAAATATTGTGATGAAGGAGAAAGTGAATGGCGATGAGTCAGAGTGTAGAATATATTGCCCATATCCTTAAACGTCGTGATGGTGTAAGTATGCGTGAAGCCCAAATCATGATTAATGACTGTCTTATTGAACTTGAATCCGCGATTCAAAATCATGCTTCTTATGATGAATGTGCGGATATTGTTGCGATTTATTTAAATTTGGAACCCGATTTCCTAGAAATTTTACTTAATGAACTTTCCTAAAAAAGAAGAAATTATGGAAGTTTTTTCTCTTCCACAACACTATCTTAATGGAGGGATTATATGGATTAGAATATTTTAAGAGAGCAAATAAATATCTATGTAAAAAATACTGGTATTAAAAAAAGCTTTATTGCTAAATCCATTGGAGAATCCCCAAATAATTTTTCTAGATGGCTAATAGGAGCAAGAAATTATAGCCAAGAACGAGAAAATCAAATTATTGAATTTCTACAAGATAGGGGCGTGGATTTAAATGGAAAATTAGAATCAAGTATAGATAGATAAAGTAGGTCGAAAATATATAAATATAGATTTATTGCCATTTCAAAAAATTTATCCTACTTTAAAATTTAATCATTTAACCCCAATATCTCCTGTGAAAATTATTGATGAAAATATAAAAAATAAAGAACATGGGGATGTTTGGTGGGTATTTCAATGTGATTGTGGCAATAAAATATGTCATCACATAGCTAGTGTAAGAAATGGCAAGATTACAGATTGTGGTTGTATTAAAGAAAAGAATGACAAATATATAGGTTAGACTTATAATTATCTAACTATTATAGAAAAAGATTTAAATTATAAAAAAGAACATAATATTAAAGGAAATGGAAGTTATTATAAATGTTTATGTAAATGCGGCAATTATAAAACCGTGAGACTAAACACAATAACTTCTGGTGGAGTAAAATCCTGTGGATGCTTGAAAAAAGAACAAGAAAAAATCAATTTAGTTCATGGAATAACCTTAATTGATTTAACTAATAAAAAATTTGGTAATTTAACTGTTTTAAGAAGAGACTTATCAATACATGATAGAGATTCTCGTTGGATATGTAAATGTGATTGCGGAAATATAAAATCTATTCGTAGTAGCACTTTAAGAAATGGAGGCACTACTTCATGCGGATGTAAAAAACGTTCTGGCGGAGAGTGTACTATTGCTGAAATTTTAGAAAAAAATAATATAGAATATTTATATGATTCAGATTATTTTAAAGACTTGATATTACCAAGTGGAGGATTAGGACGATATGATTTTATATTATTAGATGAAAATAGAAAGCCTTATCGTTTAATTGAATTTGATGGGGCCTAGCATTTTTATCCGATTGATTATTTCGGTGGAGAAGATAAATTTAAACAACAACAAAATAATGACTAGATAAAAAATAAGTATGCTAAATAGCATAATTTACCTTTAGTTCGCATCCCATATAACATTACTCCTACTTATGAAAATATTATGGGAAATAAATATATTATTAATGAACTTTGCTAACAATTCCAATTATCTATATAAACGCACTGACCTATTTTCGCAGTGACATATATTTATATAGATAGGAATTGATATAATAACGCATACGCTTTGCGGAATGCGTGGCGGCTTACTTCAAGCCGCAATTTTAAAAATAAGGAGGATTGTATATGAATAAAACAGTTTTCATAGTAGATACATACAATCCTTTTTCTCCATAGAATATCAATGTTTGCTCTATCTTCTGGCTTAACGGGAAGTAGTGGTGTATTAGAGAAGTTGAATGTGAATGGGGTAAGCCTAAAATTGGCATTAACTTTGAAGATAACGCACCCGAACCAGAAGACTTTTTCTTATACAATACTTATGCGGACGCCGCGAAGTTTGTATAGCAATTACAAAAAATAAATAGGTGATAAAATGGCATTAAATGTTTTTAAAGATTACCGTGGCTATAGCCGTCGTTGGATGATTACGCATCCCTGGCTTTACTTTAAATATGGTTACTACAATTTGAAGGCAGCGTGGCAACGAGCGACCAAGGGTTACGCAGACCGAGACGTTTGGGATATAGATACGTGGTTTCTACAAGTGTTTCCCGCAATGTTAAAGCAACTTTCTCAAAATACTAACGGCCATCCATGTTCTTTTAAAAGCTATGAAGAATGGACTGAATTTCTTTATCAGCTTGCTATGGATTTTGAGAAATGTCAAGACGATGAAGGCAATGATGAAAATGAATACTATGAAGATTATATGAAATCTTTAGACGATATAAAATGGAAACGTGATGAAAACGGATGCTTAACTTGGGACACTCATGAACATCATGACGAAATTTCAAAATTATATTTTGACCGCATGAAAGAGACTAGTGAAGAGCGGCAAAAACTACTTGAAGATTGCTTTGCTAGAACTGGAAAAAATCTGTACGCAATGTGGGATTAAGAAAATGAGAATACTATCATAGACTTTCCCTGGTTCAATCCATCTATGCCGTGAATGCGGCTGCCTTTTTAGCTTTCAGCCGCAAGATATATACGAAAAAAAGTATCTCTACTGTCCCATTTGTAGAACTAAACAAGAATGTAAAATGAATTTGGAGTATGAGCAATGATTAGTAAGTTAATAAAGAAAGGAGAATCATACTGTTGTAGTAATTGTATGATGCGGTAGCCCATAATAAAAAATAATTGCTGGTTTTGCGGCGACTTGTTTTCAAATTTTGAAAGTGTGATTTTTGAATTATATGGGATTGTTGAAACAGATAATTGTAAAAATAAAGGATTGGTTGAGTAAAATATTTTTACTTTTATTTGCTTTACTTTTTATTTTAGTAATGAATAAAATTATGGTAAAGAAAGGAAAAAGAAATGGAAAAAATTTGTTATAAGTGCGAAAACTATCCTATTTGTAAATATTGTATTGGTAAAAAAGAAAACTATTGTAAATATTATGATGAGCCTATACCACGAGTTTGGCTAAATGAAGAAGCATTAAAATCAGCAGAAAACTATGAATATGCTTTAAAAGTCATTGAAGAAGAGCTTGGTTTTGACGCCGCAGATTATACTATGAATCTATGTGAAAAATTATCAGATGTAGAAACTTGTTGGCAATTTATGGATATTGTTTCTAATGCGGTCGAAGCAGGAGTGAGTAGTGAATTATGACAGCTAGCTTATTAAAAAGAACAGATGGCACCTATTATTGTAGTAATTGTACTATGCGTCAGCCTTATCTGCGGCCGACCTGTTGGTATTGCGAATGCGAATTTTTAAATTTTATTACAGAAAAATATGGAGATAAAAATAATGGATTTAAAAGATGTATATGAAGAGTATTTAGAATATCTTAAAAATATGAGCGATGAAGAATTGAAAGAATTATTTGAGAAAGCAATGAAAAATTCATCAGTTACCACATTAGAGGAAGTAGTCTATTGCCGCGACTGTATTCATCGTCCAGTATATGATGAAGAAGAATATGATTTAATTGTTCCTCCTTATAACAATGAGCACCAAGATTGTGCTTGTCCTTATATTTGTCAGGAAGATTTTTATTGTAATAGAATGCCAGACGATGATTTCTATTGTAAATATGGAGAAAGGAAAAATGAATTTTGAATGTTTTAAATGTCAAAAAATAATGTCAGTAAAAGATACTAACACATTTACCTTTTGTCCTGAATGTGCGAAAGATATTAAGTCATATCTAATGGGATTTTCTAAACTTGTGCCTACTTATAAGATAGAAGAATACGAAAAAGCATTGAAATTTTATAATCAATTTAAGAAATTTGCGGCGGAAACTCATTTCTATAATAGAGATGAAGAGCCAATAAGTGTTGAAGATTATGACCATAGCTTAATGTATAGGAGTGAAGATTTTGAATATTAAAAAGTGGCTTATCCATCTGTGCGGCGGCCTCACAAAAGAAGAAGCAGATGAAAGATATTATGAAAAAATTAAGGCAGGGCCGCACTATTACTTACAGAAAACAGAAATGCCAATTGTAACTTTTAAGAAAACAATGAAATATGATAGAGAATTTTCACCTGTCGTACGAGTTAAAGAACAAATCGCTCGTGAAATTGGAGAAATGATGTTAAGTGAGCATTTAATTGAATGGCAATCTGAATGTAATGATAGCTTTATTGGAATGGTTTGCGGTACAGTGCGAGTGGCTAAACCGCCACAATACGACACTCAATTACTTGACAATTGAGTGAATTTTTGTTATAATTATTTGTATAAGGGATATTTATAATCTTTTATAACCAAAATGAAATAAAAATTTTATTTTCTGTAATAATTTATACCATTTTGGTCTTGTTGAAAATACTTATCTATTGGGGTGATAGAAATGAATTTAAATTCTTTTACAATTAAATTTGATAAAGATGATTTACCTTGGCTAGAATACGCATATGTAACAGACGCCGCGAAAAAATTAAATGGGGCCGCATTTAAATTATATATTTATTTTTGTGCCGAAATAACTTCTGGACTTGAAGAAATAACTTTTTCACCTTCAAAATATGTTCAGGTATGTGGCGGCGGAATTACTTCTGCCCGCCGAGCATTTCAAGAATTAATTGAAACAAAATATTTAACTCAAATAGATGATACTCTTTTTATTTTTTCTCGTGAAACCAAAATGGTATAACTTTTACAAAATTTCTGTTAGGGTCTAGGTAAAAGTTGTAGGGGTCTAGGTAAATTCTGTGGAATCGCCAAAACTTTCGTTGATACCAGCGACTTTTACCTAGAGAATATAACATATATAACATTATATAATATTGTAATTAACATATTTTTTAACATAATTTTTCGGCTTCGCCGAAATCAGTATTTTGGAGGTAACATGAACAATCTTTATCCTATTTTTATGAATACATTGGCATATAAATTAGAGCGTATGGGATTTAAAGTAATAAAAATTGCTCCAAATAAAAAGAAACCTCAATTTAATGTATATTTCTTTGAGGATACAATTGAATTACACGACGCAATTCATAAATTACTTGATAAGTAATATTTAGTTCCGAGGTGGCCTTTATGGTAGAAAATCAAAAAAATCTATTTATTAATAGAAAATTAAAAAAGAAAAATGAAAAATATGTTAATCTTATAACAGAAAGCACTTATGATATTTTCGCAGAACTTGGTACTTATGGAGCGGTTTTAGTATATTTTTATATCTGTTCTCTTATTCCGCATACATATGATGGAAAAGTTTTTACAGATGAAAAAACTAATCAGCCTATTGTAACCAAACCATTTGAACTTTCGCCTCAAGCAATACGAAATGCCTATGGAAAACATAGTATAGATATGTATCGTGATGGTATTAATAGATTAATTGAATTAGGATTTATTAAGCAAGTAAAAGGAAATTTTTATCAATTTGATGATATTCCTTTAAAATATAGAGTTAAAACTATGGAAGAAAAAGAAGAAATGGATAAACTCGATGCCGAAACCGCATTTAAATTAATGCATCAAGAACAATTAAAAGAAGCAAAAGTGGAAGAATTAGAACAATCTAAACCACGCGAAAAATATTCTTGGGAGGATTAAATGATAGTAAATTATTCACATTACCACGTAATACACGATAATTCTCAACCTTCAATTTTTCTTGCTGGGCCAACTCCACGTTCAAAAGATATAATTTCTTGGCGTAAAGAAGCCATCAATATTTTAGAACAATTAAACTTTAACGGCATAGTCTATGTTCCAGAATGCGAATTTACACGTCCTGGCTTTGACTACACTACACAAGTAGAATGGGAATGGGAAGCAATGGAAGCTGCGGATATAATTGTATTCTGGATTCCACGTTCAGAAGAACTACCTGGTTTTACTACAAATGTAGAATTTGGATACTGGCTAGCAAAAAATAAATATAAAGTATATTATGGTCGTCCCGCAGATTCTATTAAAAATAAATATTTAGATAAACTCTATGCTCATGTATCTGATGATGGGGCGGATAAAAAGCCCTTTGAAACATTAGATAAACTTTTATATCATATAGTTGATATTTTAAATATGTTTGAGCATACAATAAAGTTATTGAATACCATATAGGAGGATTAAAATGTGTAAATATTGTAATCCAGACCTCGATATTCATGAGAGATTTGAATTTAAAATAACAAATAAAGAAGGACTTATTGATATTGTTAATGCCGCAATCAATATTGAATAGGATGGCGGTTCTTACCTAACGCAACGATGGTTTGATGAACGAGATGAACGTGCTTGGGGTTGCGGCGTCATTCTACCATTCAAGTACTGCCCCTTCTGCGGCGACTCCTTACAAAAATAATTGACTTTTTTTAAAATTTATAGTATAATATATGTATAGAAAGGAGAGATAGTATGCGGTTTTATACGAAGAAACAACTTGATAGTTTTCTAGAAAAAGAGCGGTCTGAACTAAAAATGAAAAAGTGTGAATATGAACTCAAATGTTCTGATATTCGCATTAAAGAAATCTATCTTGAATACTTTGAGCGTATGCTTGGAGTAAAACTAGATGGTTCTGTTACTATTGAAGAAGTTGATAAAATGTTTCAAGAAAAGACCGAGTTTGACAATTATTTTAGAAAATCATTTGCTAAATGGTTTAATGATGGCGGTCAGTTTATGATTAATTTTCTTCATGAAAGAAGTTTGCTTTGTGCTAGTGATGATATGGTAGAAAAAATGAAAAAAAGTTTTGAAGAAGGAGCACTTTCTTGGGTGCGGGAGATAGAAAATGGAAAAACTATTTGAAATGAATGTAACCACTTGGTTTGATGATTATGATAATTGCCCTGTATCTCAAATAGTAGAATGGGATGATGGTACGCGAAGTGGTTCGTATCATGTTACTAATCTTTGGGATTGCCCAGAAGATGCTTGTATCGGCCGCGACCTATTTTCTGCCGATGACTTTATTGCCGCCGTAAAATTCGGTATGCTTTTGGCATAGGATGGATATACTGGTATTCACGCGATTTATGAAGAAAAAGTAATAGGAAAGGATGAGGATGAATAAATGACTATATTGTATGAAGGTTTTGATGGTAAGCCTGCCGTGCCAATATTTGGATGGATTGTAATAGGGCTTGGTATATTAGCAATCGCAACAGTTATATATTTTTTAATAAAGAATGATACACAAGGTATTGGAGCATTACTTGGATTCGCAATTGTATGTATTATAGCTGGTCTTATTTTTAATGGTGATGCTAGGATTCCAATTATTAAGGCAACAATAAATGAAGAAGTATCTTGGCAAGAAATAAATGATAAATATGAATTAGCAAAACAAGAAGGTCAAATTTATACATTTAAAGTAAAGAACACTACAATAGAAGAATGGGAAAATCATTTAAAAGAAAAGGAGAGTAAGTAATATGTTATTTTGGCTATTTCTTATTTTAATCGCAATCTGTATTGTATGCTTTATTATTCTTGAACATGTATCTTTTAAACATGACTGTACAGAATTATTTACCGCTTGTGTCGCCGCAATTCCCGGAACAATTGGTTCCATTGGATTAATTGTTTCTATAATTATTTTAGCTGGAAATTATATTGGACTTGAAGGCGATATTGCGGAATATAAAGAACATTATAATACTATTATGTTTGAAGCAGAAAACAAACTATATGATGATGATGTAACTACAGTTTCTCGACGTGAATTAGTAAAAGAAATTCAAAAGTGGAATTGTGATTTGGCCGAGAAAAGAGCAAACCAGCATAATTTTTGGATTGGTATTTACATTCCTGACATTTATGATGATTTTGAATTTATTCCTCTTGACGGACTTCTGAAAGAAGGTGAGGTTCTATGACTCGCTCTATGACTATTGACGAAGAAATGCGGCGACAATATGAAGTTCTAGACCAGTATGATTTTGAACCTTATCTTCAACTCTATGATGATGTAAGTGATTTAATGTATAATTTTGAATACCAATGTAATATTGATAATTTGCCGCCTGATTTTGAAGAGTGTGTCTTTAATTATTGCTCTATGGAAGATTTTGTTGATTATTTAAGAAAGCGGTATCCGGAATATAATATTTATGAAGTAACTGCATATAAAATTCAGCCTTCTAAAAGAAAGGAAAATTAATATGATAGACGCAATTGAAGCCTATAACATGATGCCTTCTGTCATAAGTGATGAAAATATAAAACAAGAATTTTTACAAACAATTGAAAATAAAATTATTGAAGCCGCGAAACAAAATAAAAGCTCTATTACAATACAGGCAGCTCCAGATATATTTAATTTAATAAAAAAAGAGCTAGAAAAACATAATTATCATTGGGCAAATTTAAGTCATTTTGAAACTGTACGTGAATTTCTTAATTTTAAAGAATTTCATGGAGACCCTAATATGTTATATCCTCCTAGATATAATCCAATAAATCATAAATATGAATTTTCTTATTGTATAGATTGGAACTTTGATATTTGACATTCTATAAAAACTATGCTATAATATAATAGATATGCGAAAAACATATCATAATAAAATAAAAAGGAGACTTTAAAAATGAAAAAGTTTATTACTCTATTTTGTGTATTTTGTTTATTTCTAACAAATGTAAGTTTTGCGGCCGCAGAATCTTATGCGGGCCCAGCCGCATTTGTAGTGTCAAGAGATAATCACCTTATTGGCGTGCGTAATACGTCTGAAGTAGTACAACATTTTCCAATGTACTCTTCTCATCTAAATACTATTACCGGTGTAAAGGAAAATGGTGTAGTACGTGAAAAAGGACTGGCAGAATTTGTTACAATTAACGACATTAAGCTAGGTCTAACTACTCTAAATGTAACAATTAACATTGACAGCCGTTATCATGAATTAGTAAAGAGTCTTGTAGCTCTTCATACTAGCGGAGACGAAATGAGTACCGATACTATTATTGCTTCTACCTATTATGTAAATAAGGGTTATATTGGACATATGTTCTACAGCGAACCTCATAATGTCCTTGTAGTAGGAACAGTATATTTTAAAAATCAGCGGCTGCCAGTAATGCTTTGTGTTGGTGATTTCTATCATAACGGAACTAGAGAACTAGGCTTTATGGCTAGAAATCCTTTCCTTCCTTCTCCTAGTGAAGTAACCACTTCTGAACAGGCATATAAAGTAGATACTTCTGAAAAAATTTATACAAAGTAACTGCGGCAAACCGCAGTTCTTTTTCTATAGGAGAGGCATATGATAGAAGATATTAAAGAAGTATTAGACAAATTAGATATTTGCCGCAAAGGACAATGTTGGAATTGCCCTTATAGTTTAAGAGATAAACAATGTACTGATACTTTAATTGATGATTGCTATGATATACTAAAAGAATTATATGAAATTTATAAAGGAGTCACACAATGATTATTAATTGTAAAAAGAAACCTGTAGTAATTCAAGCGGTTCAATGGAATGGATATAACGTAGATGAAATTACTTCTTTTACAGAGAATAACGCAAGATTTATTACTACGGATACAGGCGATACTCCTGTATTATTTATAAAAACTCTTGAGGGAGATATGCGGGCACAAATTGGTGATTACATTTTACGTGGTATTCGCGGCGAATTTTATCCTTGCGACCGCAGTATTTTTGAAGAGGTTTATGAGGTAGTGAAATGAATATATTAGATAATTATTAGGATATTCTTACACGGCTTGCCGCCCGCGTAGAAAAAGAATGCGGCTTAAAAAACGGAGCGTGGATAATTACGCTCATTCTTTTGTTTATAGACAACGAAAGTTGGTCGGTAGATAAATCATATCTAGCAAAATTATATCAAGCAATTGATATAGTTGAAAAAGATGAAGAACTTAAAAAATTATTTCAGGAAGTGAAGGAAAATGTCCCCGACGCATTATCTAACGGCGTATCAAGCGAATCAGGAAACACAGAAAACTAGATACAAAATGATGGAAAATCAAAAGAATAAAGTATTTTCAGATATCGAAGAAGCGGTAAAAGAAGGCTTTTTCTCAATTAAATACTATACAGATTTATTCCCAGAAACGAAGCAAACTTTAATAGATTACGGCTACGGTGTAGTATGCCCCGATGATGGCGGGAAATGTTGGGAAATTTCTTGGGATTCTAGTACCACGCCGCAGTTAGGTAGGAGATAATTGACTTTTTTTAAAATTTATAGTATAATAATTATAGAAAAAAGAAAGGAAGTAGTTTAATGAACGATTCCCATTTGTTTCGGCTCGCCCGCGAATGTAGTTTTAAATCTGACTATACTGGCGGAGGGCGAGCAAGAATTGGTTGTGTTGTAACCTATCGTGGAACTGTTCTAGCAAAAGGATGGAATACGGATAAAACGCATACAGAACAGAAAAAGTTCAACGTATGGCGTTATAAGGATTGCGGCAATAAGTATTTGCCTGCGAAATGTCACAGTGAGGTCATGAGTCTAAGTAAGATTAAATATCTTGATATTGATTTTTCCCGCGTTCATATCTATATTTATAGAGAATTGCGGGATGGTACTCTTGCGATGGCCAGACCCTGTTCGGCGTGTATGGCGGCAATTAAACAAATGGGAATTAAGAATATTCATTATACTACTGATGAAGGTTATGCTCATGAGGTATTAAAATGAGTAGAATGGACTATTATTCAAATGAATTAGAAGATGATTTCATTGAAATAGACGATACTATTTCAAGTGAAGAATATCATTTTAGTGAAGTTAAAGAAAAAAAGAAAGAAGATAAAACTCCTTATTATGATGATTGGTGTAAATATGCCGTTATATCAGGCCAGCCCGCGGTTCTTTATGCTGACCCATGGCAACCTATTAATCAAAGTATTGACGCTCAACAATGTAATGCTTATGGACAAGATTTAAGAGCATTAGCAAATGCTTGCCAAACACAACAAATTATAACTAATCCTACTAATTTTATACAGCAGCAATTAAATACAAGTTGTAATAATGTAGAAAATGGTTTAAGAAATGTTTTTAATGCTATTTCTAAAATTATGGAGGATTAATAATGTATAGTGAATGGATATTTAAACCTAATGGCCTTGCCACATGTAAGAATTGTGGAGTATCTGTTTATCCACATAGTATAACAACTCCATATTGTGCTTATTGTGGTTGTAGGATGACAAATTGGCAAAATTTAGTTTGTGAATGTTTTGACCATGACTTATGCTATGGGACATGGGCAATAGATGAATGTACTTGCGGCGGCGATAGGCGAAAATGTGATTTCTATGAAGATGTAAGGTTAAAAGCGGAAGCTTCAAAAAAGGAGAGCGATAAATGCTTGAATGGATTATAATATGGGGCCTTATTGTTATTATTCCTTATATAATAATTGGATTAGATGTTTGGTATGATAGTTATTAGAACTTATGGTATATACCCTTTTTACCGCAAGTAGTCATATGGGAAAATAATAATGCTAATAAAGCATTAAATAAAATTAGAATAGTTATATTAGAGATACTTTTATCTATTCTTTTACTACCAATAACATTACTTTTAGTAATAATATTTATTCCAGTAACTTTTATTATTATTTTAGTTAATTTATTTTATCATATTATTAGGAGGAATAAATGACTTTAGAATTTAAATTAATTATTTTATTGGCAATGATTTTCTGCCATATTTGGGATGATTATAGGAATCAAGGAATTCTTGCTTCAATGAAGCAAAAGACTTGGTGGGAAACAAATGCTCCCGATGTATTATATAAAAATGACTATAAAATGGCATTGTTTGAACACGCATTTAGTTGGTCTTTTGTTATGAGTTTGCCGCTTACTATTATCGCAATTTATTATCAAATTGTTCCTTTATACTTTATCTTGCTAGTACTTTGTGCGGGAAACACTCTAGTTCATGCTTATGTAGATGATTTAAAAGCTAATAAACATAAAATTAATTTAATTGAAGACCAAACATATCACTTTATTCAAATTTTAGTAACTTGGATTTTTGGAACAATTATGCTTTGACAAAAAATAAAATTTATATTATAATATATATGTAAAAAGGAAAAAGAAAAGGAGAAAATTAAAATGAAGATTAATGTAAAGCCCACCTCTGAAAATGTCCGGTTTATTGTCCAGCCCGAGCGGCGAAAGGTTGTATGTATTATTTCGAATACTAAGAACTATCTTGGAGACTTTATTGACCTATGGGGTAATGATTGGAGCGTCCCGTGGAAGGTAGAAGAGATTCTGCGGATGCCCGACCGTTTCGTAGGTGTAGCAACCTGCGATGAAAATGACGAATGGAACGAAGAAATCGGTAAGTCTATTGCCTTTAGTCGTGCGAAGTATAAGCTACACAATAGCTTCTTTAAGCGAGCAAATACGTTTGTAAATGAATGCGGTCGAGCACTAAATAAACTAATTGATAGTCTAAATGACTATGGCGAACAGCTAAGTGCGAATGCGGAAAAGCGTGAAAAGTGGATTACTGAAAAGGTAGGTTCTAAGGTATTCCTTGGAGAAGAGTAAAAAAATAAAGAGGAGCGAAAGCTCCTCTTTTTTTTATTAAACTAATTCATCAATAATTTTTATTGCTTCATTAAGTTTGGCTTTAAGTTGTAATAGTTTATTAGTATCAATACCATCAGATGGCGTAGGCTTTGTTTCAGAATTAAAAATTTCTTCCAATTTTTTCAAAGTTGCCGAACCCGCAATACCATCAACTTTTAAATTATAATTTGCTTGGAATTTTCTCACAGCATTATCTGTTTGCGTACCAAAATTACCATCAGGAGTGCCGCAATTATAACCAAGTTCATTTAATTTTTTTTGTAATTCAACGACAGCACCACCAGTACTTCCTCTCTTTAACATAGTAAAATCCATCATATTCACCTTCTTGGCATTTTTAATTTCTTCATCTGTGTAAAGCCCAATTGGAATAGCGTAATGAGTCCAGGTTTTATTCGCAATTGTATCCGTGGTAACACCAGGACTTCCATTAGCATTAGTACAGTGCATAATTTGCCCATTTCCAATATGTAACCCCGCGTGCTTCATTTTATTTCCATCTTTCTTATATAAGGCACATACTAAATTTGGTAAATTATCAGTTGTTCCTCTTTCAGCCCAATGAGAAGTGGTGTTCCATTGAGTAGTTGCTCCAACTGTACTTATGGTTATGCCAACTTGATTAAAGCAATACCATACATAACCACGACAATCAAATTTATCTGGACCCAATGCTCCAAATACATAAGGTTTCCCAATAAGAGATTTAGCTATTGCTACAACTTGTTCTGCTTTTGTCATATTATAATCACCCTTTAAAACTGTTCCTGGATAGTAGAAAGTTAGTATTTCTTTATAATTTTTTCCTAGTTGTTTTGCCGCGTACATAGCCCCACGCTAACTCATTCCTACCCCGTGCCCATTTTTCTTATAGCCCGCGGCTGTATCCCACGGGTCATCCTACTAAATTAAATATGGATAACCATTTCCGCTCCAAGCCTATGCCGCCGAAATTGTTTGCCCACCGTTACTTGCTCCATAAATTGCTGAAGCAACCTTACCGTCATAGCATAGAACAATTCCGGCAGTCGCTTCTGCGGCTGCGACAGCATTTGGATACTTGTCTTTATTATATAATGATGCTCTATATGCTTGTGCGACGGCAGAAGAGTCGGAAATAGGCTTATCTTTAAAGACGCTTCTTGAAATTGCGAAAGAACGCGCGGCAATTGCTTGTGCTTTACAAGCTTCTAAGGCCGCATTTCCAATTTCGGAAGCGACTACTGCGGCAACATACTCTTCAAATTCTACCTAAACTATATCATTTACATTTTTATTAAAAAAATTTGCGTTTTCTTGTCTAGTTATTTGAACGGATATTTCCATACACATCCCTCCTTATTTATTAAGTATTATTTATTGCCCATAAATTATATTAATTCAAACAAGAATAAATTAATTGGAATAAAAAGAAGTATTTACTTGATAGAGTTAATACTCTTTTATAGAAGAGTAATTCTTTTTAGAGGGCGACTCTAATTGAATTAAAAGGATTAAAACAAGGAGGGAAAGGAATGGCTTATTCAAAACATGAATGGCGTACTTCTGAGCCAATTACAGCTTAGAAAATGAATGACATTGAAAATGGTATTGCTAATATTGATAATAGTCTAATAGCAGAATATTACAATAAAACTCAAATAGATGACAAAGTAAATACTATTAATGAAGAAGTTTCTAATGTCAGAATTACCGCGAATAGTGCGGCTACAAGTGGTTCAGAAGGACGAGAAGCTTGGAACTAGATTAAAGATGCAACAGTTAATAATACTCCTAAATATAATACATTAACAGAAAGATTAACTGCTATATCTGGGCAGGCTCAAAATGCTGCGACGGCGGCTTCTTCAACTCAAACGGAAGTTGTAAATGCTCGTTTTAATCGTGCGTCTTTAAGTACAAAAATTGCAGAAATGGATACTTAGATGACCACATTAGAGCAAAATATTGTTGGAACTAGAGATGAAGTATAGGCTGCGAGAGATGGAAAAACTACTTTATCAGCAAAAATTAACGAAATAGACGATAATATTTAGGCTTTACAAGAAGAAATTAAAGCGGGCGATAATGCTACTACTTTAGTACAAAAAATTACCGCTATTAAATCTGATATTGCTGATGATAAAACTGATATTAGTAATATTAAAGCTACTATTGGAGCACCGATTACCGGAACCCCAGAAAAAACAATTCGGCAAATAATTACAGATAATGCTACTGCGGCGTAGTCTTATACTAATACTCAATTAAATAATGCTAAAGTAGGAGAAATTATAGAAGCTCATAGAAATGATGAAGATACATTAGACGCACGTTTTGATGACGTTGAAGGTATTGTTGATACGCATGGCAATAGCTTAACTCAAATTGGATAGCAAATAGAGACAATGTCTTCTAATATTTCAGATATACAAAGTGAGATTTCTGAAGCTCATACTGAAACAAATACAACTTTAGCTATGCGTTTTAGTGATAATGAAGCCGTAATAAATGATTTACAAGAAGAAATTGTTGCGGCACACCGCCAAAATGTAGCAAATGATTCAATTGCGGCTCGTTTTTCTGCAATTGATAGTTCTATTACAGAATTACTTAATAAGTCTTCTACGATTATTATATCAGAAGAGGATTTTTAGACTTTACAAGATAATATTGCTAATGGAGTTGAAGAGGGCAATTCAAATATTGATTATATTGTAGGCCCTGACACTAATGGAAAATATTACTATTGGAAATGGATAAATGATTCCGCTGAAGAAAAATGGAAATTAATTAGTGGTGCAGGAAGTGGAAATTCTTCAGCATTAGTATTTGAATCTATGGCGGCTTTTGAAGCAGCAAATAAAGATGAAAATACAGATTACTATGTAAAAGATGTAAATGGATATTATGCTCATTATCGTTACACTAATAACAATGGAGTATATACTCGTTTTGAAATAAAATAGGATGCTTATACTACTTCTCAAGTATATAATAAAAATGAAGTATATACAAAATTAGAAACTAATAATGAAATTGATAATGCTATTGCCGCAATGGATAGCGACGAATATACTATGACTTATGGGAAGGCTCCTTATGGAGAAGACCAAACTGAAACAGATAATGTATTAACTCTTTATCGTCGCGAGAAAGGGGCGGTTGAGCCTTCAATTGCTAGTTAGGTAATTATTGCTGGTGGCGGAGGTGGAGGCCCAGTCACAGGGGCAACGATCACATTAAACCGTATCACTCAATCTCCTGTTATTATGACACCAACAGACAAAGCAATAATTTCTATTGAATATAGTTGTGTTGATGATGCAGTTGAAATTACAGGATATTATACTTGGAGTAAAGGCACTCAGATATTACTCACTGGTACATTAACACAGGGAATAAACACTTTTGATTTAACCTAGTTTTGTTCTATTGGTACTCAAAGATTAAAATTAAGTGTTACAAATGAAAATAATTCTTCAGCTCCACCAAAATATTGGGATATACAAATGGTAGATGTGCGTATTGAATCTAATTTTAATGATAAATATGTTTATAATGGCACCGATTATGTAAATTTTACTTATATTCCTTATGGTGCGGTGAATAAAACTGTTCATATTAAATTAGATGGTACTGAAATAGAAACAATAAATACTACGGTTTCTGGTACTTCATTATCTTATTCTTTACCTCCTCAAACTCATGGAGCGCACTTATTAGAAACTTATATAACTGCAACTATTAATAATAAAAATATAGAAACCAATCATATTTATAAAGATATTATTTGGGCTCATAGTGGGAATAGAACTCCAATTATTGGATGTATTTATCGCTATGATTATTATGGGCCAATTAGTATTAGACAATATAATAGTTTTTCGATACCTTATTATGTATATGACCCACGTTCTAGTAGTCCTACTATAATTCTTTATGAAAATGAAAAAGAAGTAAATTCTATAAAAGTTACTACTGCTCAAAATACATGGGCCTATAAATCAAATACAGTTACATAGACTGAAGAAGATGAAGGCACTCCTAATTCTTTAGTTATTGCTTGCGGATCAACAGAAGTAGAAATTAAAGCAAATATAACTGAACTTGGTTATGATATTCAGCCAATTACTACAAATTTAGCTTTTGACTTTAATCCTTCTGGTTATTCAAATGGTGATGTATTACATAGATTATGGAATTATACTTCTATTGGAAATAAAACTACTTCTTTGTCTGTATCTGATAACTTTGATTGGAATAATGGCGGTTATCAATTAGATGAAGAAGGAAATACATATTTTTGTGTTAAATCAGGAACTAGAGCTTACATTAATTATAAATTATTTGAAACAGATCCAAAAAATAGTGGAGCAGAATTTAAAATTATATTTAAAACAACAAATGTAGAAAATATTACTGCTTCTTTTTTACGTTGCTTAACAGATGACGTAAATAATAATGTTGGATTAGAAATGAGAGCACATGAGGCATATTTTAATACAAGTTCTAATACCCTTGAAATACCTTATAGTGAAGAAGACGTTATTGAATTTGAATATAATATTAATCCTATTAATATTGAAGACCAATCCGCAACTTCTTACATAATGACTTATGAAGATGGCGTTGGAGCGAGACCATTAATTTATGATAATGATACTAATTTAAATTAGTCTGCACCCGCATCAATTATTGAAATAGGTTCTGATAATTGTGACGTATGGATTTATCGTATGAAGGCATATACTTCAGCATTAAGTGATATAGATATTTTAAATAATTTCTATGCTGATGCTCGTAGTTCAGATGAAATGATTGCTCGTTATGAAAGAAATCAAATTTATGATGAGAATGGACAACTTACTCCTGAATCAGTCGCTGCTGCCTGTCCTGATTTAAAAGTTATTAAAATTGAAGCTCCTTATTTTACTAATGATAAAAAAGATTATGTAAGGGGAACAAATGTACAATGCATTCATGTTAATGGGCGTCCGCGTGATAATTGGTATTGGGAAAATGGTTATCATGTTGGACAAGGTACAAGTTCTAATAGATATGGTGCGGCAGGCCGTAATATTGATATAATTTTTGGATTTGATGGAGAGCATACAGTAGTAAGTAAAATTAAAGAAAGCAATGTTAAGGGCTATGTATCTCAAATTAGATTTGGAGACGGGACTGTTTTAACTGGAGCAGACGCAAAGATTAATTTAAGCGAAAATTCAATTGAAAATAGTTGGTTTAATATTAAGGTTAATATTGCTTCTTCAGAAAATGCTAATAATGCCTTATTATAGAAACGTTTTAATGATTATTTACCTTATAAGTCTCCTGCTAGACAAAGAGATTCAAGAGTAAAAAATTCTATGGAATTTTATAATTGTGTAATTTTTATAAAAGAATCAGATGGAACTCAGAATGAAGAAGGTATTTATACTTCACACCGCGAATTTCCAAGAGATACTAATTGGCATTTTTATGGAATTGGAAATATTGGAGATTCTAAAAAAACTGATAATACTCGTGTAAATAATCCAAACGATATTAAAGAATTTTGTGTAGAAGTTTCTGACAATAATTTACCAAATTCAATGTTTCAAACTGGTGTATATAAGTTAGATGATGGCTCATATACTTTTACTCCGCCAAACAATGATAGTGAACGTATGGCTCGCATGGTATATCCTATAACTGAAGCATAGTGGGAAGATGAAAGAAATCTTGCTAGAAAAGCATTAAGTTTAGAAGGATATGTTTCAGGGCAAAAATTAAATGAAGACACTGGAGAAATGGAAGATGTTATTACTAATTGGGACTCTTCATTTGAATTTAGATATGATATGGGAACTAAAGATGGAGAATCTTTCCCTGGTTTAGAGGAACAACAAGAATTATCTAAATTAAAATGGAATGAAATGTATAAATGGGTAATAACTTGTCCTGATAACAAATTTGCTGAAGAATTAGGAAATTGGTTTATTGTGGATTCTCCATTATATTGGTATTTATTTACAGAACGCTACATTATGATTGATAACCGTGCCAAAAACTCATTCTATCATTATGGAAAAATTTATATAACAGAGGAAGAGGCCGCAGAAATGGGCGATGATGCTCGTAATTATACAATTGACAATGCGGCTGCCG
>Ga0247609_10000499_pt1 | contig 54500 bp, 52 predicted proteins | sample 172DNAGHGlowgp2_FD_193487 | JGI IMG/M metagenome (GOLD analysis project Ga0247609, IMG submission 193487) | Sheep rumen microbial communities from Palmerston North, Manawatu-Wanganui, New Zealand - 1728 DNA GHGlow gp2 | ecosystem: Host-associated > Mammals > Digestive system > Stomach > Rumen ... | reverse complement strand
ATCGGCTCGCGGCTATGTAGTTGCCGACCAAGCCCGTCACGACGCCGCAAACGCACGTCACCGCCAAGATAACAAGCCCGGTGTCGCCCATAAAAAAATGCACAGCGTGAAACGTCGGCAAGCCCTCCAGCCCGTCGTAGCCGTCAAGGTTGCCGATATACTCAGACCAATCGGCGCAACCCGCAGGCAACGTCGACACGGCAAGCAGCGTCAGGAAAGTGTAAGCCAACGCCGCCGCCACGACCGCGCAGAATAAAATCGCGAACGTCCGCTTTACGGAAAAGGTGAAGCCCTCCGCCGACTGCGACACCGACTCGAAGCCGACGAACGCCCACGGCGCAAGCACGACGATTCCGAAGACCGCCGCAAACGAATCGCCGCTTTCGGGCGGGAAAGCGGGCTCAATCGCAAAGATGTCGACTCCGCTCATGACGACCGCGCCGATACCGACAAGCACGCCGCCGAATAGGATTATCGCCGCGACGGTCTGCACCCAAGCCGCCAACTTGCCGCCATACATGCAAATCGCGCCGAACAGCCACAGCGCGCCCAAACTCAACAGCACTTCGCCAAGGTAAATGTCGAAGCCCGCTATCGTATAGTGGAAGCCGAATTGAAACGTATCGCCCAAAAATTTTCGGAAGATAATCGGCAGGGCGGTCGCGTTCGCCCAGGTTATCGCTATGTAAACAAGAATCAAAAACCACGAACTCAGGAAGCCGTGGTCGTAGCCGAGTGCCTTTTTCGCGTAGGAGTAAGTGCCGCCGGCGTCGGGGTAACGATTCATCATGAAGTGGTAATTGTAACCGATAATCAACATGATGACGCCGCCGATTGCCATGCCGAGCGCGGTGCCCAAAGGTCCGGCTATCGGCAAGAACGTCGTGCCCGGCATAACGAACGCGCCCCAGCCGACCGCGCAACCGAACGACAATGCCCAGACGTTCAGCGGCGACAAGTAAGGTTTCAACTTCGTATTTTCTGCAGTATCCATATAACGGGCACCGTTCTCCTTCCGAATTTTTTCTTGTGATTATACACGAATCGAAGGCAAAGTAAAGTTGCCGCCTTCCTTGCCGCACGGGAATTTTTATTTTGTCAGCGCGATAAAGGTTTCCTCAAGCGAATGCCCCGCGCAGAGATTTTCGGTCGTGTCAAGTGCCACCAGTCGTCCGCGATTCAAAATCGCCACGCGGTCGCACAAAGCCTCCGCCTCCTCGATGTAATGCGTCGTCAGCACGATTGTTATACCTTGCGCCTTCAAGTCGGTTATCAGCTCCCAAATCCTGCGGCGGACTTGCGGATCAAGCGCGACGGTCGGCTCGTCAAGGAACAAAATCTGCGGACGGTGAATCAGCGCGCGGACGATAAGCAATCGCCGTTTCATGCCGCCCGACAGCTCGCGAACGAACGAACGCCGAACTTTTTCCAGCTCAACGAATTTTAACAGCTCGTCAATCCGCGTGCGTCGTTCAAGTTTCGGCAAGCGGTGCAGGCGCGCATGAAGTTCCAAATTTTCTTCAACAGTCAAGTCTTGGTCGAAGTTCAGATGTTGCGGCACGACGCCGAGCAAGCCTTTGATAAAAATTTCGTTGCCGGGAATCGGTCGCCCGTCGAAGAGAATTTTCCCCGCCGTCGGTTTCACTTGGAGCGTCAGCATTTTAATCGTCGTGGTTTTGCCCGCGCCGTTTTTGCCGAGCAGTCCGAAGACTTCGCCTCGTTCGATTGTCAAGCTCAAGCCGTCGACAGCACGCACCGTCCCGAAAGTTTTTTCTATGCCGATAAGTTCAAGCACAAATGTTACCCCCCTTCAAACTTTTACGCCGCACAAGTTGAAAGATTAATTTTCGTGGTGTAAAATATAAATCGCACTTATTGTAATTTATTTTTCCGGGCTCTTCAAACCAAAGGAAGTGACGCAAATGGAGCTGAGACAACTTGAGTATTTTCAGATGGCAAGCCGTTTGAAAAACATCACTCGCGCCGCGAGGAAACTCCGAGTTTCACAGCCGAACATCACCGTAGCAATAAAAAAATTGGAGGCGGAATTGGGCGTTCAGCTTTTCGACCGCAGCCAAAAACAATTAACCTTGACGCCGGAAGGCGCGGTCTTCCTTAAGCGAATCGAAGTCGCGCTTCGGAATATCGACGACGCCATTTTGGAAGTCAACGACTACAAGCAACTGCAAAAAGGCACGATTAAAATCGGAATCCCGCCGATGATGGGCGCGTACTTGTTTCCGAAAGTTTTTTCGGGTTTCCGCCGCCTGCATCCCAAGCTTGACGTATTGCTTTACGAAGAGGGCTCTTTGACTATTCGCGAAAAGCTCGAAAGCGACGAACTCGATTTCGGAATCATAATTGTGCCCGATGTCGCGCCGAATCTGAACGTTTTAAAAATGCGACGCAAACAGTTGATGGTTTGCGTGGCTGAGGACAGCCCGCTTGCCGCCAAAACCGCGATTAAGCCCAAAGACATTGCCGGCGCCGATTTAATCATGATGAAAGAAGGCTCGTATCTGCGCGAAGTTGTGCAAGGGAAATTGTCCGCGCTGAAAATCACGCCGCGCACCGTGCTCGAATCGGGTCAAATCGTCACGATAAAGGGGCTTGTCGCGCACAAGGTCGGAATAGCCTTCCTGCTCGACTTCATTTGCGAAAATTCGCCGGGACTTAAAGCCGTCCCGTTTTTCGACCCGATTTATGTCGACATAGGGCTGGCGTGGAAAAAAGATCGTTACGTCTCCAAAGCCGCGCAGGCATTCGTAGATTTTTGCAAACAACCGCTGTAACGGAATGAGGAATCGAAATTGCAAATGAAAAAATTTTTGCCGTTGATTTTGTCGACGTGTGTGCTTTTGGGCGGCGGGAGCGTCGAAGCAAAAAAATTCCCGCAACCCGTTTTGACTGCCGAGTTTGAGCAAATGGACTTCGCGCAACTTTACCCGACGTACTCTTGGGAGCCGATACCGAAGACCGAATTTTATCAAGTGCAGGTCGTCAAAGTTGAGGCGGCGCGCGATAAAATCGTTCGCGAACTGTTCAACACCGAGGCTTTTGATCGCGTGACGGATTGGACGCCTTTCACCGAGCCCGGCGAATATTATTGGCAAGTGCGCGTCGTCGACAAGAGTCACAAGTCCTTAAGCGATTGGTCGAAGAAAAAATTCTTCACGGTGACTGCGCCCGTCAAGTTCGCGATTTTGGGCGACAGCATAAGCCACGGCGGCGCAGATTACATTCCCGCAGGACAGCTTTCCTGCCAATGGGAAACTTATTGCGACGTGCCGATTAAAAACTTGGCGCGCAGCGGCGACACCACGCAAATGATGCTTGACCGCTTCGACAACGACGTTTTGCCGTTCAAGCCGCAGGTCTTGCTTATCATGGCGGGCGTCAACGACATTCGCATGGGTGCCGACGCCGAAGCCGTCATAAAAAATTTGGAGGCGATTCGCGACAAATGCCTTGCCAACGACATGACGCCCGTCTTTTGCACGCTGACTTCGATGAATCCCGAAATTATCAACCGCAAAGGAATTCATTTGACTGACGGCGATTGGCGGCAAGAGCGCGAGAAAGTCAATTTTTGGATAATGCGCACGCCGTACTTTATCGACGTGGCGCCCGCGTTGACTGACGATTTCGGTTACCTGCGAGCCGAATTCACGCCCGACGGTTTACATCCTGCCCTGCGCGGCAAAAAAATAATCGGCGAAACCATTGCCGACTACCTGAAGAAAAATTTTTGATTCGGAAACTGTAATGCCCCGGATTCGTCGCGGGGCGTTTTTTTCAACTGATTAAGTCCTTGACGACTTCACCCGCCATAATCAAGCCGGCGACACTCGGCACGAACGCAACGCTGCCGATAAAATCTTTGACGGGGCGCGGCGGCTCGTCCGACCAAACGACCTTCAAGCCTTTAATGCCGCGTTCCTTGAGTTTCTTGCGCATGATTTTGGCAACGGGATCCGTCGACGTTTGAAAAATATCGCCGACCTTGAAGCGCGTGGCGTCAAGTTTGTTGCCCGCGCCCATGCTCGAAATAATTTTGACGCCGCGCCGCGTGCATTCCTCGACCAAAAAAATTTTCGCAGTCAGCGTGTCAATCGCGTCGACGACGTAATCGTATCGGCAAATAAAAAAATCCTCGACGGGCTCGCCGGGCAACAAAAATTTCTGAATCGCGTCGACCTGCGCGGCGGGATTAATTTCGCGAATCCGTTCGCGCATGACTTCGACCTTCGACCTGCCGATCGTCGACGTGAGCGCGTGCAGTTGACGATTGATATTTGTGGCGTCGACGTTGTCTTTGTCGATTAAAATCAAATGCCCGACGCCCGAACGCGCCAAAGCCTCGGCCGCGAACGAACCGACACCGCCCACGCCGAATACCGCGACCGTCGACGCGTTAAGCTTGGCAACGTTTTCCGCGCCGATTAAAAGCTTGAGCCTGTGAAATCTGTCGTCGTTCATTTGTTGTCACGCGGTCTGAAATTGAACGTCGGCATTTGGAAATTCGTTTGGGGTGGTGCTTGCGGCTTGGGAGCCTCGAAGTTGAAACCTTTCGACACGGTGACCGTCGACTTCGGGACTTCGACCGTCGGCGATTTGAGCGCAAGGCTGTCGGCAAAATCCGTCGCGATAATCGTCGCCTGAATCATGCCGTTCATGCTCTTGTCGATAACCGTACCGAGGATAATGTTCACGTCGTCTTCGGTCTGGCTGAAGATGTAACCGGCGGCGGCGTTCACGTCGTGAATCGGAAGCGTCTCGTCGCCCGTGATGTTCAGGATAATGCCGCGCGCGCCCTTCAAGGACTTGTCGATAAGCGGGCTTTGAATCGCCTCCTGCACAGCCTTGACCGCGCTGATTTTGCTGCGACCTATGCCCAACAGCGCGTCGCTGGATTCGCTCTGGCGGAAAATCGTCGTCATGTCGGCGAAGTCAACGTTAATCACGCCGATAGTCAAGATAAGTTCGGCGACGCAACGAATCGCTTGGCGCAGGACGGAATCGGCGGCTTTGAAGGCGTCAACCATGGAGATGTCTTTGTTTTCGGGGAGCTTCATAAGGTTGTCGTTTTTGACGACGATGAGCGCGTCCATGTACGATTGCATTTTGACAATACCTTCGTTGGCGATGCGCTGTTTGCGGCGACCTTCAAAGCTGAAAGGCAACGTGACGACGCCGACCGTCAACATACCGAGTTCCTTGGCGAGCCGCGCGACAATGGGAGCCGCGCCCGTGCCGGTGCCGCCGCCCATGCCCGCCGTTATGAAAATCATGTCCGCGCCGGTCATCATGCTTTTGAGGCGTTCGGCGTCGTTTTTGGCTGCCTGTTCGCCCAAAGCGACACTGCCGCCCGTCCCGCGACCCTTGGTAAGTTCCGCGCCGATTTGTACGGCTTTAATCTTGTCGGTGTTGGAAAAGCTAAGCGCGTGCGAATCGGTGTTGACCGCGACCAAATCAATCGCAAGAAAATCGCTTTCGGCAATGCGCTTTAGGACGCTGTTGCCGCCGCCGCCCACGCCGAAGACTTTTATCGTGACGAGGGCTTTTTTAATCGCCGCGTCGTCTTGAGCTTTTTGTTTCTCCTTGTTCAGGCGAAGTTTCTTCAACGCCTCCTTGATTGCCTCATCATTAGCCCCCATGTGTGTCGTCCTCTCTGTTAAAACTTTTCCGCCACTTTTCGACGCGCGGTTTTAATTTCCTTCACAGCGACCGCTTAATCAGCGTCCACTGCGTCGCAAGCATTCCGATTAACATCAGCAGGCAACCGAACAGCTCGCGCTCCGTCATGACTTCGTTAAGGAAGAACCAACCCGCCAACGCGCCGAAGATCGCCTCGAAGCTCATCAATATTGCCGCCGCCGCCGGCTCCGCGTAACGCTGTCCGTAAAGTTGCAACGTGAACGCCACGCCCGAACTCATGACGCCCGCGTAGAGTATCGGGAACCATGAATTCAGCATTGCCGTCAAGCGCGGCGTTTCAAGCGCGAACATCGCCGCGAAACTCAAAATCATCACGATAAAAATCTGCGCGGCGGACAACTCGATTAAGTCGACGCGTGACGCGAAACGGTCTACCAATAAAATTTGCGCCGTCCAGAAAAATGCGCTGACGAATAAAATCGCGTCGCCCGGCTGAATCGAAAAGCCCTCGCCGACTGCCAACAGGTACAGCCCGACGATTGCCAAGCCCGCGCCCAACCAATTTTCACGCCGAATGACTGAGCCCAAGAGTTTTGCGCCCAACGGCACGAACACGATATAAAGACACGTTATGAACGCCGCCTTGCCCGCCGTCGAATACTGCAGGGCGATTTGTTGCATTGAGCTTGCGATAAAAAGCACGACGCCGATTAGCAAGCCGACGCCGTAGCCGCGCCGATAATGTTGCCGCCGACGCTCGACCGCCCGCCTTTTGCGCGTGACGAACGCAATAATCGACAACGATAAAAACCCGATTAAATACCTGCCCGCCGCGTAGCTGAAAGGCTCCAATTCGTCCATGCCCGTCAGCTGTGCCACGAACGTCGTGCCCCAGAAAAACGCCGCGCCCAAAAGCATCAGCGTGCCTTTAAGTTGCATGTATCGTCCCGTCCTAAAGTTTGGTGTTCCACATAATCAGCGCGTCTTCGCCGTTGTCGGTGTAGTAGCCGCGCCGACGCCCGACGCTGCGCAGTCCGAAGCTCTCGTAAAGTTTAATCGCCGCCGTGTTGCTCGGACGAACCTCCAGCGTTATCGCAGTCGCGCCGCGCGCTTTGACGACTCGAATAAGCTCGCCGAAAAGCAACGTGCCCAAGCCTTGCCCGCGAAATTCGGGGTCAACCGCCACGCTCATTACGTCCGCTTGATTGAACGACACCCACGCGCCCGCGTAAGCGACAATTTTGCCGTCAAGCACGCCGACGATATACGACGCCAATTCGTTCTTCGCCTCGCGCCAAAATTCGTCGCGTTTCCACGGCACGGCAAAACTTTTCGCCTCAATAGCGGCAACGGCGTCCGCGTCGTCCTGCGTCATTGCTCTGAATAAAAGTTCCATGTTTGCTCCGTCAAAAATTTTTGAACATAACCAGCGCGTCTTCGTTGTGATAAAAATTTTCCAGTTGCGCCGTCACTTGAAAGCCGAATTTTTCGTAAAGGTCTATCGCGGGCGTATTGCCGGTTCTGACTTCCAAGTAAACCATGGTCGCGCCGCGCGCTTGAATCGCCGTCAACAGCTCGGCAAAAAGTTTCGTGCCGATGCCGCGCCCGTGATAAGCTGGGTCGACGGAAACGGTTTGAATCTCCGCCGCGTCCGAATTGATTTCCGCGCCCGCGCAACCGATGACTTGCCCGTCAAGCTCGGCGACAAGGAAGACAGATTTTAAGCTCCAAACGGCACCGATAAAAGCACCGCGCCGCCACGCGTCACGCTTGCCGAAACATTTCTTTTCAATCGCGACAAGGGCGTCGATGTCGTCCGCCGTCATTTCTCGGAAGAAAAGTTGTGACGTTTCTCCCAAAGCTCTTCCGCCTCCGAACGTCTTATGTAAAGCGGCTCCAAGTTCATGACGTTGTCGACTTTACCCGATGCCAACAAATCGGCTCCGCACAGCGCGACAGCCGACGCACGCGGCATTCGCATATGCGGCGGCGCAAGTTTCACGTTCGGCGGCAAAGGCGTTTTGATTTTGTGAAGCACGTCGCCGCAAATGAAAACGTCGCCGTCAAGCCGTCCCGCCTCGGTTATCGTCTCGTCAATCGATTTGACTTCCAACGACGACAGCGCGGCGCAATTCGCGAACAGCTGACAATACGAACGATTTTTTTGCGCGTCGATTAGCGGCACGACCTTTGCGTTCGGGAAGTTGTAAGCCATTGCCTGAAGCGTCGGAACGCCGATAATTTTTATGCCCCAAGCGTAAGCCAGAGCCTTTGCCGTCGCCAACGCGATACGCAAGCCCGTGAACGAGCCCGGACCGATTGACACGGCAACGGCGTCCAATTTCTCGAACGCGTCCGAAAATTTTATGACTTCCTCGACTTGCGGCAAGAGCGTTTCCGAAAAACTCTGCGGCGATTCGCGAACGGTCTCGGCGACAATTTTTCCGTCAAAAATTACCGCGACACTTGCTGCACGCGTCGCGGTTTCGATTCCCAAAATGTTCAAGGCAATTCATCCTTTGTAACGAAGTCTTCAAGTTCTGCGATAAAATCTTTATGTTCGTCTCCCACGCAGTCGAAGGTAATGCGCCGCATGTTCCGCGAGTCTTTCAGCCGTTCAATCTTTATCACGACGTAATTTTCGGGCAATGCTTGCGGGAATTTTTCAGCCCACTCGATAAAGACAATCCCCTCCGGAAAATCGGTGTACTCGTAAAAGCCGATGTCTTCCAGCTCGTCCTCGGTGCGCAGGCGATAAAGGTCGAAGTGGACGATCGGGCAGAAGCCTTCGTAGATGCTCATCAAGTTGAAAGTCGGGCTCGTGACTTCGCCCTGCACGCCAAGGGTGCGCGCCATGCTTTGAACGAAAAGCGTTTTGCCCGCGCCCAAGCTGCCCTCCAAGCAGATAACCGTACCTTCGCGCACGCGTTGCGCCACTTTGGATGCCAATTTTACCGTCCCGTATGGGGACTGGGTTATGTGGGTAAACAAAATTTTCGTCACTCCTCAAAAAATTGTTCCGTCCGAAATTTTATTTTAAGCCCCATCCGCGCGGGAAGGGGCAGAAATTTTTTGTCGATAAGCGAAGTTTATCAAACGGCAAAAATTTTTTCAACACGGCACCGTTTTTTGTTGGCGCGTGTGCTATAATGCGCAGGTTAAAAATTTTTTGGAGATGAACGCTTTGAAGGTTGAAGAAATATTTTTCCGCGACATGTATCGGCAAATTTGCCTGCTGACCGACAAAAGCCTCGTCGACGCGGTGAATTGGCGCGACGCATTCGACTATCCGCCCGACGAAAAACTCGACGGCTTTTTGACTTACGCTTACATTGACGGCGAAATGTTCGTGTTTGAAATTTTGGCGGGCGTGCGGCTTTCGGGCGAACGCATTAAAAATTTCGTTGCAAGCTACAAAAAATCCGTCAAGTTCAAGCGCAGTCAAGTCGACGACGCGGAGCTTAGGATTTTGACTGCCGAATATTCGTTGCCCTTCCGCGACCGCATTGCCATGATTAACGACCGCAACGAAGTCGACGTCGCCCGCGAAGAGACGCGCCTGATTAAAAATCTCGACGCCTTCCGCCACCCGCATTATCCCGACGACGTGGTTGTTTATTTCCTCGGCGCGAATCAACAGCCCGAACTTTTATGGGTGCGGTGCATGAGTGTCGACGAAAATATTTTGACGGGCGAACTTTTGAATGAGCCGACGAAGGATTTCGGCTGTCACGCGGGCAACAGCGTAAAATTCGGCGTCGCGCAAATCGGCGCGCAAAACATTTTGCTTTACCTTCCGACAGCGGAGGCGACGACTGATGCATAAGAAACACGCCATAATAATCGGCGCGGGCGTCGCGGGCTTGACTGCCGCCTATTATTTGCTGAAACACACCGACATTAAGCCCGTCGTCCTGGAAAAGGAACAATTCGTCGGCGGTCTTGCCCGCACAATGAATTTCAACGGCAACCGTATGGACATCGGCGGTCACAGGTTTTTTTCAAAGGATGATGAAATCGTCAAGCTGTGGCAGACACTTTTGCCCGCGCAGGGCGCGCCCGCTTTCGACGACAAAATTTTGGAGCGCGAATCCGTTCTGGTTGACGGCGGCGCGGATCCCGAAGCCGTCGACGAAGTTTTTCTCAATCGCAATCGCGTATCAAGAATTTTTTATCGGCGAAATTTTTTCTCCTACCCCGTGTCGCTCAACCTCGATACGATTCGCAATCTCGGCTTGCTCGAAATGTTTTCAATCGGCACAAGTTTTCTAAAGACGAAATTCACTCAGCGCGAAGAGAACACGCTAGAAGACTTCATGATTAATCGCTTCGGGCAACGGCTTTACGAAACTTTTTTCCGCGACTACACGACCAAGGTCTGGGGACGCACGCCGCAACAAATCGGCGCGGATTGGGGCGCGCAACGAATCAAGGGGCTTTCGCTCGGCAAAACGATCGTCGACTTCGTGAAGAAAACTTTCGGCTCGAAGGAAGGCGCGGGCGAAACGTCGCTGATTGAACGCTTTTACTATCCCAAGTTCGGTCCCGGTCAGTTGTGGGAAAAATTCGCCGACGAAATCAAACGGCTCGGCGGCGAAGTCCTTACCGGCTCCACGGTCAAAAGCATTCACGTCGACTCAAAAAAAATCATACGCTCCTTGCGCGCCGAAACACCCGCCGGCATGTTGACATTCCCCGCAAATTATTTTCTGTCAAGTATGCCGTTCGCCGAACTCGCCGAAGCCCTCGACGACGGCTTAGATTTGCGCCAAATGCAAATCGCGCGCGGCTTGCCCTATCGCGACTTCATAACCGTCGGGTTGCTCGTCGACAAGCTTTTGCCGCCCAACAAGACTAAAATCAAGACTCTCGGCAACATCGTGCCCGATTGCTGGATTTACATTCAGGAGCCGTCCGTCAAGCTCGGTCGTCTGCAAATCTTCAACAACTGGTCGCCGTACATGGTTGCCGACCCCGAACATTCCGTTTGGTTGGGGCTCGAATATTTCTGCAACGAAGGCGACGAACTCTGGCAAATGAACGACGACGATTTTATAAAATTCGCGGCGGAGGAACTGGCGTCAATCGGCATTATCGACGCGGCAAGCGTCAAATTCGGCGTGCGCGTCAAAGTCCCGAAGGCTTATCCCGCTTACTTCGACACCTACGAAAATATCGGCGAACTGCGCGCCGCGCTTGACGAGATTCAAAATCTTTACTGCATCGGGCGCAACGGTCAGCACCGCTACAACAACATGGATCACAGCATGTTGACGGCGATTGCGGCGGTCTGCGCCATCGGCGGGCAATTTCCCAAGTCCGATATTTGGAAGATTAACGCCGAGCAAACTTACCACGAGGCAAAGAGTGATGCTTGAAAAAATTTTGCCGCTGATTCAGGCGATTTTGTTGACGGCGGGCGTGACGGGCGGACAAATGTTCTTGACACTCGACGAAACGGCGGACACATATTTTGTCATAAATTTGGGACGCTACATTTCGGAACACGGCATACCGCACGTCGACCCGTTCACGATTCACGAAAACTTACAGCTCGTGGCGCAACAGTGGCTGAGCGGAATTTTTTTTTGGGAAGCGTATAAAAATTTCGGCGTCGACGGCTTGCTTATCGTCGATTGCATATTCGGCGCGGCGTTGGTGCTGATTCATTGGCGGCTGTGCCTGTTCGTCAGCGGCGGCAATAAGGCGTTGTCGTTCGTCTTAAGTCTGTTCGTCGGCTTGCTCGCGACGCCAACGATTGTCCCGCGCCCGCAAATTTTCTCGACGCCGTTACTGTTAATCGAAGTCTTTCTGCTTGAAAAATTCACGCGCACGCACGATTTCAGATTCCTGTTGCCGTTGCCGCTCATATCGGTCGCGCTTATCAATCTGCACGCGGCGATTTGGCTTATGGCGTTGGTCGTGTGCCTGCCGTTCCTGTTCGTCAAGGACGCGCGCCACGCGAAATTTTTGCTCGCGACGATGGCGGCGATTGTTCTGTGCGGCTTGATTAATCCTTACGGCGTCGACGCAATGACTTACGTTTTCCGCTCCTACGGCGTCGAATTGATTAACACGCAGGTCAAAGAGATGTTCACGCCCGACGCGCATGAAATGTTCGGGAAGGCTTTTTATCTGACGGCGGCGTTGCTTGTCGTGTCGTTGGCGAAGTTCAAAGTACCGTGGCGATACATTTTCTTGAGCGGCGGGCTGACGTATCTGGCGTTAATGCACGAACGCAACGCGATTTTGTTTTACTTCGTTGCGACGTTCCCGATTGCATACGCGTGGCGCAACTTCACTTCGCCGAAAGTTTTGGCGGGAGGCGGGGCGACGGTGCCGGTGTTTTTAACGCTGGTCTTCGTCAACACGGCGACGATAACGACGCTCCTGCAAAACAGTTTTGAAAAACTTTCCGCGCCGCTCGAAATTTTATTGTTGGCGGCGACGCTTGTCGCGGCGTATAATTTGCTCGTCGCGAAGTTCGACGGGCGATTGTTTCACCCCGCGATATTGCCGCGAAAAATTTTGTCGCTGTCCGCAACCGCGCTCGTCGTCGGAGGAATTTTTTTCACGACACTCAACCGTACTGCTCACGAAGTCAGCGGAGACTTTACCGCCGCCGTAAAGTTCCTGCTTCAAAGCGAACGCCCCGAAAACATTTCGCTGTACGCGGCGCAGGGCTACGGCGGAGCGGCGGGCATATTTGGCGTCCGCTACTATATCGACGCGCGTTCGGAAGTCTTCTTGCTCGAAAACAACGGTCGCAAAAATATTTTCGCCGAGTACATCAACTTCAAGGTCGGCAACATCAATTACAAAGATTTTTTCTCGCGCTACAAATTCACGCACATTTTCATCACGAATGCGGAGCCGTTTATTTTCGACGAACTTTCAAGCGACAGAGATTTTCGCGTCGTTTATGAGAGCGAACGCGTCGAAGATTATAAAGTTGTCCGTTGCAAAGTTTTTGTTCCAAAGGAGTTTCGTCAATGAAAAAATTTTTAATCGCGGCAATGATTTTGTTCGCCTTGACGAGTGTTGCTCAAGCCGCGCCCGAAAAAGTTTGGCAACCCGAAATTCGCGTCGGGCTTTTAATCGGCGTCAAGCAAGTGACGTTGAAAGTGTCCGCGCCCTGCGTCATGATTAACGCCGCAAAAGGCACCGTCGTCGAAAAAATCCCCGCCGCAAAAGATTTTGTTGTCGCCTTCGACAAGATGGAGCTCAACGCGATTGAAATTCGCCCCGAAAAAATTCCCATGAAAGATTTGCGCACGACGATTGACGGCAAGGAATATTACGGCGGCGTGACCGTCAACAAGAGCAAAGACGCGCTTACCGTCATAAATCTTGCGCCGTTGGAAGAATATCTGCGCGGCGTGGTGTCAAAGGAAATGTCGTCGTCGTTTCCCGCCGAGGCTCTAAAGGCTCAAGCGGTGGCTGCGCGGACGTTCGCGCTGAAAAATCGCGGCAAACACGTCAAAGACGGTTTCGACCTTTGCGACTCGACGCATTGCCAAGTTTATATCGGCGTGGCGAAATACGATTCCGTCGACAGGGCGATTGACGAGACGCGCGGCGCGGCTCTGACTTTCAAGGACAAGCTTGCCGACACGAACTTTCACACGGACAGCGGCGGCATGACCGAAAGCGTCGGTGATGTGTGGGGCACCGCCGTATCGTATCTTATTGCCGTCAAGGAGGCTCTTCAGCCAGGCGATCCCTGGACGGTTAAAGTTACCGTGAAAGATTTTTCGTCGCGCTTCGGCGAGGGCTTCGGCGATTTGAAATCTGTCAAGCTGAGCAAGCTGACAATCGGCAAGGAGGCAAAAGACCGCACTGCTTCCGGACGCGTCAAGGCCGCGCAGATTGTCGGCACGAAAAAAACTTTGACGCTTGAAGGCACCGAGTTGCGGCGGAAATTTTCTTTGCCGAGCACGCTGTTCGACATGAAGATTGACGGCAAGGAAGTCGTCTTCACGGGCTACGGACACGGGCACGGCGTCGGCATGAGTCAAATCGGCGCGCGCGATTACGCCAAAAACGGCTGGTCTTACGAAAAAATTCTTGCGCACTACTACAACGGCACCAAGCTGAAAAAACTTTACTGACGGAGGATTTGCAATGAAACGACTTTGCTTAACAATCGTCGCGGTAATTTTGCTACTGTCGACGGGACGGCTTGAGGCGGGTCATTTGGACGACATTGCGGCGCGTGGCACGATACGAATCGGCACGACGGGCGACTATATCCCGATGTCGTACCTGAACCCCGCGACGGGCGAATACGAGGGCATTGACGCCGAGCTTTCGCGTATTATCGCGGAGTCTTTGGGCGTGACGATTGAATACGTCCCGACGACGTGGCCGACCCTTTCCGCCGACATGCAGGCGGATAAGTTTGACATTGCGCTTTGTGGCATTTCGCGGAACTTCGCGCGGGCGCGTACTATGGCAATGAGCGACGCTTACGGCGAAGGGCTCTTCGGCAAAACGATTCTCTGCCGCAAGACCGACGCCAAAAAGTTCAAAAGCGTCGCCGACCTGAACAAGCCCGGCGTCCGAATCATGATTAATCCCGGCGGCACCAACGAGAAATTTGCCCGCGCCAACCTGCCGAACGCCACGCTGATTGTGCACGAAGAAAACGCCGACATCCCGATTCAAATCGCCGAGGGCAAAGCCGACATCATGATAACCGAGACCGTCGAGGCTGTCAGTTGGGTTAAGCGCGAACCGAGACTTGCCGCGCCGCTTGTCGACAAACCGTTTGCGGGCACGCGTCATTCTTGCGGCATCCTTATGGCGAAGGGCGATCAAGAGCTTTTGAACTACGTCAACTTCGTCTTGGCGGAACTGCGCATGGACGGACGACTTGAACAGTTGGAGATTAAATATTTGGGACGAAAGTCGCGCAAATAATCGCCAACAAATCTTGAGGGCGCGCACGGACGCCCGCCCGCCGACGCTTTTGCGTGATGCAAAAACCGTCGGCGTCACCAACCCTAAATTATCAGTCGGCGCGGGTTGCGACCCTTCGCCCCGCGCGCAGCGGCGGCTTTCTTTGCTGCTTTCTTTCGCCGCTGAAAGAAAGCAGATCATAAAACATTAAATATTTGGGACGGAGACCTAATGCTTCTAAGCGACTTTGATTACAACTTGCCCGAAGAATTAATCGCGCAACGACCGATTGAACCGCGCAACGCGTCGCGGCTCATGGTGCTTGATCCTGCGCGGCGGGCGATTGAACACGAACACTTTTACGACCTGCAAAAATTTTTGATGGCGGGCGACGCGTTGATTTTCAACGACACGCGAGTAATCCCCGCGCGGCTTATCGGACACAAGTCGACGGGCGCGCACGTGGAAGTTTTTTTGTTGCGACGCCTGGACGCGACGACGTGGCAGACTTTGGTTAGGCCGGGCAGGAAAATCACCGAGGGCGCAGAAATTTTTTTCGGCAATGAGCTGAGTTGTCAAGTTGTCGGGCGCACGGACTTTGGCGGGCGCGTCGTGCAATTCCGATTCAACGGCGTGTTCGAGGAAATTCTTGACAGGTTGGGCGAAACGCCGTTGCCGCCCTACATTCACGAGAAACTTGACGACAGCGAGCGCTATCAGACCGTTTACAATCGCGAACGGGGCTCCGCCGCCGCGCCGACTGCCGGCTTGCACTTCACGACGGAACAAATGCGCACGCTTGAAGATTTCGGCGTCAAGCTCGGTTTCGTAACGTTGCACGTGGGATTGGGCACATTCCGCCCCGTGCAGGTCGAGACGATTGAACAACACGAAATGCACGAAGAATTTTATTCGATACCGCAAACAACCGCTGATTTGATTCGCGAAACGAAACAGCGCAGCGGACGCGTTATCGCCGTCGGCACCACGTCAATCCGAACGTTGGAGGCGGCGGCAGTCGACAAAACATCCGTGGCTGTCGGCTCAAACTCAACGAAAATTTTCATCTACCCCGGCTACGAATTTAAAATCGTCGACGCGCTGATAACTAACTTCCACCTGCCCAAGTCGACGCTGTTGATGTTGGTCAGCGCGTTCGCGGGACGCGATTTCATTTTGCAAGCTTATCGCGAGGCTGTCGCGCAACGCTACAGATTTTTTTCTTTCGGCGACGCAATGTTTATAACGCGCAGGAGTTGACGTTTTATGACAGGCTGGAACTTTCCGTCGAACGGCGGCGGACAAATTAACGGTGTGGCAGATTCGGGCATTGAAATTTTCAGAGGTAAAGAAATTCCGTCCTTGGCGCGCGAGATTTGCCAGAATTCCCTTGACGCCGCGATTAATGAAAATTCTGCCGTTAGTGTCGAATTTGAACGTTGCGAGATCGCTCCGAAAGATATTCCCGGCATCTGGGATGTCATGAGTACTTTTCAAGCTTGCCTGGATTTTTGGGCTAAACAATCCGATAAGACCAAAACGTTCATTCAAGAAGCGATTGTTAAGCTGAAAAGCTCACAAATCTCCGTCCTGCGAATCAGTGACTTCAATACAACAGGACTTGTCGAACCATTTGATGCGCGCTCAATGCAAGGTTGGAATACGCTGACAAAAATCAACGGCGGCGCAATCAAATCCGAAGACAAGGCGGGCAATTTCGGAATCGGCAAGAACGCGCCCTTCGCGAATTCCTTTTTCCGCATGATTTTCTATCGCACGCTCAATACCAAGGGCGAACGCGCCGCGCAGGCAGTTGCAAAGTTGGTGTCTTTCAATATTGACGAACAAGACATAGCGGCGGGCACGGGCTACTACGGCGACACGAAAGGCAATATGCCCGTCCCGCGCATTCCCGCGCTTGAAAAAATGCATAAGCGCATGAGCAGAGGCACCGACGTTTTCATTTACGGTTTCAATGGCGGAGCTGCTTGGGCTGATGAACTTATCGGCGAACTGATTGAAAATTTTCTTGTCGCCATTTATCGCAACAAGTTGCAAGTCTCGGTTCAAGGGCGCGAGATTAACAAGGATACTCTCGGCACATTCGTCAAGGACGACGCCGCCAACTATTACAAAATCTTGACAGGCTACAAAGAGGTTAACCGTTTCGATTATGATTTTCACGGCATGGGCAAGCTTAAGCTCGGCGTCCTTGTCGACCCGAAGGTTAAGCTCAATCGGCGGGTGTTAATTGTGCGCAAGAGCGGCATGAAACTTTTTGAACTCGATCGCTTTTCGCGGACGCTGAATTTTACGGCGATTCTCGAACTCGAAGGGCACGACCTCAACGCCTTTTTCCGCCACATGGAGACGCCCGACCATACCAACTGGGAGCCGTCGCGTCACCCGACGTATCCCGCGCGTGCAAAGAAATATTTGGCAGAATTGAAGTCTTGGGTTCGCAACACCATTTCAAAACTCGGCGAGGCAAATATTTCCGACGAAATCGAAGTTCCGGGCGTAATTACTCCGTTCAATGACAGCGACCCGACTCCGCCGATAATTATCAATCCCGACCCGCCCAAAAAGAAATCGCCGACATCCAAGCGCGACAAGGAAAAAACAAAAAAGCTTGCGCCGCCAAAATCTTCGACGGGCGAAATAACGTGCGACAAACTTCGCGTGATAAAAATCGGCGAACGCACCTATCGGTTGATTATCAGGGTGCCGCGAACGATTGCAAGCGGGCGCATTGAAATTTCGGCTCTCGGCGAAAGCAACACGGGCGAAAGACTTTCCGTCAAGCGCGCAAACTTAATTGATTTAAAAAGTCAAATCTCTTCGGCGGGTTACGAAATCCGTTTCAAAAACCTGCGCGGCAATACTGACGCGAGGATAATCTTTGAACTGCCGGAAGACAGGCATTACGCGTTGGAGGTCGCCGTCTATGAGGATTGAACTGCGCCGCCTGTTCACTTACCCCGTGCTTGCCGCAGGGCGCGACGACTACAAGACTTGCCAATTTTTCGCGGAGGCGCAACCGTCAACGGACGCGACGGGCAATCTTGTTTTCGCCGTCAAGCTGTCGACGGACTGCGCGGCACTCAATCGGCTTATCTCGCAAGGCGACGCCGAATACCTTTTCCACGTCGAATGCCCGACGACGCTTTATCGGCAAGCGTTCAAGCACAGCGTCGGCGAATTCGTTTGCAAAATCCCGCCGGCATACGTCAAGGACAAGCTTAATTGCGTAGCGTTTATCGTCCTGCGCCGCGACGTGAAAAATTTTTACTGCGCCGATTGGAACGGCGAATTCGACGGGCTAACCTTCGACCTGCAAAAGGGAAGTATTCTCGCCTATCAAAATGTCCCGACGTTGGGACTCGTCGAAGACCCTAACCTTTTCAAGAACGTCGGCTCGATTTTCAGCATTTACAGGCGAATCGGTGACGTTGCTTCGTTTGCATTCGACTTGACGACGCAAAAAATAAAAATCGGCTTGAACGCGAAAGACTACGTGCTTTACCGCCGATACTGCGAAAACCCTTCAATGCTACCGATTCTAAATGCAATGATAATCTTGCCCGTGCTGGTCGCCGTGTTCGACGAACTCAAGCTCGGCGTGCAGGAGCACGAATCGGACGCGTGGTTTTTAGCGTTGGCGGCGGCGTACAAGCGGCGGAATTTAAACTTCGTCGAACTGCTTGACACGGAGGACGCACTGACGTTGGCGCAGGCTGTCATGGGCTCGCCGATAACGCAGGCGTTGAACGGTATCGCAGTCGCATTCGACGACGCGGCGGAGGATTCGTGATGGAACTTTGCTATCTTAAAGGTGACGCGCTTGCCACGCTCAAAAAGGACTTGTCGACGACTTACGAAAAATATTTGACGGAGCGCGACAATTCGTGGATCGTCGACGTTTGCGGCGAAAATCCTTTCGTGAAGTTTCGCGAAATACCCGACTTTGAACTTGCGCCGCTCGACACAGGGTTTGATGTCAGTGAGGTTGACTTTCGCAACAGCAATATATTTTACAGAAATCTGCACTTCCTGACGCCGCGCCAAGCTGCCGACGAAAGATTTTGGGCGGGCTTCTGTCACGGCGCGTTTTACGATTACGTTCGACGGCGTTGGGATTACGACAAGCTTGACGATCTGCGCGGCATTGACAAAGACAAAACCATTGAACGAATCAAGAACCGATTCTTTTTCAACGGCGGCTCGCGCGAAAGACTTTTGACCAACACGCTGTCAAAATACTGGTGGGCAGGACACGCCTTCGGGCTCGACGGTTTGGACGCGCTGGGCTCGAAGGATTTTTACAGCAAACTTTTTTCAATCGCGTCGCGCACTTTCATGGGCAACGAAACTTTGCGCGGCGGCTTCATAAAATTTTTGCGCCACTTCAAAGAACGCGGCACGGAACTCGACACGGACAAGCACATTCGCCCGGCGATAATTGAGCTTAACAAAGTTGGCGGCACGATTGTCTTGGACTGCTTGACCGAAGACGACATTGCGGCGATAATGATTGAACACGTACAGGGACGGAAAATTTAAAATAACGGAGATAGGTTGAGAGCGGGCTTAATTAATGGCGGCAGTAACATTTGAACTCATACACAAGGACGCGGCGACGGGTGCGCGGGCGGGCATCTTGCACACGCCGCACGGGAAATTTCTGACGCCGCTTTTCATGCCGGTCGGGACGCAGGCGACGGTAAAGACGCTTTCGCCGCACGAGGTGCAAAATCTCGGCGCGGGCGTCATCTTGGCGAACACGTATCATTTATTCCTGCGCCCCGGCGCGGAGCTCATCAAAAAGGCGGGTGGGCTTCACAAGTTCATGAATTGGACGCACGGCATTTTGACGGACAGCGGCGGCTTTCAAGTGTTCAGCCTCAGCGACTTGCGCAAGATAACCGAAGACGGCGTGAAATTCCGTTCACACATCGACGGCGCGGAAAAGTTTTTGTCGCCCGAAATTTCGATAGCGACGCAAGCCGCGTTGGGTTCGGATATTGCAATGGCGTTCGACGAGTGCATACCTTACCCCGCCGATTACGATTACGCCAAGGCTTCGACGGAACGTACTCACCGTTGGGCTGAACGCAGTCTCAAGGCGTCGTCGAATCCCAAGCAGGGCATTTTCGGCATCGTGCAGGGCGGCATGTACGAAGACCTGCGCGAAGAAAGCTCGAAGGTTATCGGCTCAATGGACTTCGCGGGCTGTGCAGTCGGCGGGCTCAGCGTCGGCGAACCCAAGGAGCTTATGTATCGCATGTTGGAGATTTCGACGCGCCACTTGCCCGAAAACAAAGCGCGCTATCTTATGGGCGTCGGCACGCCCGATCACTTGATTGAAGGCGTCCTGCGCGGCGTGGACATGTTCGATTGCGTCTTCCCGACTCGCGTGGCGCGCAACGGTATGGCAATGGTTTCGCCGCAGACGGCGGCTCGCGGGCGGCTGGTCATGAAGAACGCCGAATTCACCGAAGACTTTGCGCCGCTGGAGCCGAATTGCGATTGCTACACCTGTCGCAACAAATTCAGCCGCGCCTATATCCGTCATCTTGTCCGCACAGATGAAATTTTCGGCTTGCGGCTTTTGGCGTTGCACAACCTGCGCTACCTGCAACGGTTCACGGCGGAAATGCGCGAGGCGATTCTTGCCGACAGGTTCGCCGAATTCCGCGAGAGTTTCTTTAAAGTTTACTTGAAGGGAAATGATTCAAATGGGTAACGAAGCGGCAGCGGTGTTCGCCAATTTCATGCCGATACTGGTTATGGTGTTGATTTTTTATTTCTTGCTGTATCGTCCTCAGAAACGGGCGCAGGAGGAACGCACCCGAATGCTCGACGGCTTGAAGGTCGGCAACCGCGTGATAACGATGGGCGGCATTTTCGGCACGATTGTCGCCATCAAAGACGAGATCGTCACGGTGAACATCGCCGATAAGGTTGACATTGAAGTTTCGCGCAACGCGATTAACGGCGTCGTGGACGGTAAGAATGTTTCCGCTTGACGAACGGAAAAAATCTTTGCGACGCGAGTTCTTGGCAAAGCGGGCGGCTGTCCCCTTCGACGAACGCGATCGAATCAGTCACGCGCTGATAAAAAAATTCACGGCGACGGAAATTTATCGCACGGCGAAAATCGTCATGGCATACGCGTCGACGCCCGAAGAACTTCAGCTTGCCGAACTGTTCGCGGCGTGTTTCGCTGACGGGAAAATTTTGGCGATACCGTTTATCGTCGGCAAGGGCGTCATGCAAGCTGTCGCGGTGCCGAACTTTGACGCGTTGGAAGTCGGAGCCTTCGGGATTCAGACCGTCAAGCGCGAGCTTAGGAAATTCGTCGAGCCTGCGCAGATTGATTGCGTGATTGTTCCCGGCGCGGCGTTCGACTTGAGCGGCGGACGATTGGGCTTAGGCGGCGGCTACTACGACAGATTTTTGCCGCTTGCCGCCAACGCCGTCAAAGTCGCGCTTGCCTACGATTTTCAGCTTGTCGACACCTTGCCGACCGAGCCGCATGACGTTAAAATTGACGCGGTCATAACGACCGAAAGGAGTGTGTTCCATGAAGTTCACTAAAATTTTAATCGGCGCGTTGCTTGCGTTGAGTTTGTTCGTCACGCCCGCGCAGGCGCAACGTTCTGCCGCGCCTGATGACCCGTCGGGCTTCGTCGTGTTGGGCGAGTTCATTCCCGACATAATCCAAGAAATTCGCTACTATTCGACTTACAATTTCGTCGGCGACAGGATTGACGGCTACCAACAACCTTGCGCGCTCATGACGATTGAGGCGGCGCAGGCGTTGAAGAACGTTTCCGATTACGTGAAAAAGTTCGGCTATCGCTTGAAGGTTTACGACGCTTATCGCCCGCAATGCGCGGTTGATCACTTCGTGCGCTGGGCGAAAGACATTGACGATAAGCGCATGAAAAAATATTTCTACCCGAAAGTCGACAAATCACGGCTATTCGTCGAAGAATACATCATGGAAAAATCCGGGCACACGCGCGGCTCCACGATTGATTTGACGCTGTTCGACATGAAGACCGGCAAGGAAGTCGACATGGGCGGCACGTTCGACCATTTCGGTATTGAGTCGCACCCCGATTACAAAGGCAACCTCACCAAGACGCAACTTAAGAATCGCAAATTCCTGCGCGACGCCATGATGAAGTACGGCTTCAAGCCGCTGGATTCGGAGTGGTGGCATTTCACGTTAAAGGACGAACCTTATCCCGATACGTACTTCACGTTCCCCGTCGCCGTGCCGGAAAATTGATACCATAAATAGTCTGAAAGTTATATCATTTGACAAATACGCCGTCGCGCAGTATACTTCGCGGCGGTTTTTGATTGAGGCAAAGCTTAACAATTTGACATATTTCAAGATTTCTTCAGCGGCGTATGACATAATACGACGCGTGCGAATTAAAATCAGTTTCAATCTTGCCCGTTTGTCAGGGCGATAAGTGTTCAACGTTTTGTGTTTTCTGAAAGGGGGTCAGCTGCTCCGAAGCAAAGAGGCGACTAAGTCAGTCGTCCTGCTTGGGGACGCGACAGGACGTTGCGTCAGGCGGCGGAATGATGAAGCGAAAAATATTCGAGAAACTTAAATTTATCGAGAAAAAATGCGTGCTCTGTCTTATGGTCATGGGCTTCACGGCGATGAATACGGGCTTTACCGAACAGGACAAGGAAATTCCTGCCGAGCCCGAACAAGTCGTTGAAGTCGAAGAGACGAGCGCAACAGAACCGACAGCGATTGCAGTTGGCGAAAACGGCAGACTTACGGTCGACGCGGACGACGAATTGACGCGCGCCTTTGCCGAAGTCGTGGAACGTTCATTGGGTCAAGACTTGACGCAAGCCGACGCGCCCTTTGACAACATCAACACGATTGAGGACTTGCCCGAAATCGCAGAGCCCGAACCCGCGAACGTCATTGAAACCCCGGAAGGCTATTTGAACTACAGCCAAGTGATGGACATGGAGGCGACCGCCTACTTGCCCACGGACGGCGACGGGGCGTGCATAACCGCGACGGGCATTCCCGCGACTTACGGCGTTGTTGCCGTCGACCCCGCCATTATCCCGCTTGGCTCCAGGGTTTACATTCCCGGCTACGGCGAGGCTTTGGCGGCGGACACCGGCGGCGCGATTTACGGCTATCGAATCGACCTTTGCATGGAAGATTATTATCAGGCAATGGACTTCGGCAGACGCAACGTTACCGTTTTCGTATTAAAATAAACGACACCACATAAACATAAAAAAACTCTCTGCGGAAAATTCTGCAGGGAGTTTTCGTTTGCGCGCCTCAAGTGTCGGTGCCGAGGATGTTGCCTGCGTAGTCGACGAGGATTGTGTTGACTTTCAGCTTACCGTAGACGTAACGCTCCGCCCGAAGGCTTGCACGCGCCGCGATTTTTTTGTAGACGCGTTCCACATGATTGGCGGCGATAATCTGCGCGGCGTCTTCGGCAGTGTTGGCGTCGAGGATTTTTTGGACTTCGCTTGCGGGCAAACCTTCAGCCGCCGAATAAGCCGCCAAAGTCTCAAGGCGACAGTCGGCAACGCGATTGTGCGTGTGGAAGACGCCCGCCGCGACTTTGACAAGCTTGCCGATGTGTCCGCACAAAATCACCTTGGCAACGTCGCGCTCTGCCGCCGCCTCCAACATGAAGCCGATAAAGTTGCTCGTCTGGATTATCGCGCCTGCGGGGAAATTGAATTGCTTGGCGATTGTCTCGCCAATTTTGCCCGGCACGAAGATTAATTCGTCGAAGCCCGTCGCCCGCGCCACGTCGATTTGAGGGACAAGCGAATTTTTGAACGCGTCTTCGCTCATTGGACGCAGGACGCCCGTCGTGCCAATTATCGACAAGCCGCCCTCGACGCCAAGCACGGGATTGAGCGTGCGCTTTGCAAGCTCGACGCCCGCAGGGATTGAGATTTCGACTTCAAGCCCGCCGATGTTGAATTCTGCCGCGACGTTACGAATCAGCTTGCGGGGCGCGGGATTGATTGCGGGTTCGCCGACGGGCAGTTGCAGCCCGGGCTTTGTGACGTGACCGACGCCGATGCCTGCGCGGAAAATGATTTCGTCGCCGAAAATGCGGCGCACCGTCGTTAAGACAGATGCGCTGTTTGTTATGTCGGGATCGTCGCCCGAAAATTTTATGATTTCAGCTCGCGCGCCGTCCGAAAGTTTTTCGACACGGGCAACGGGGATTGTCAGCGGCGTTCCGTCAAGCGCAGTAAGTTCAACCGTGTCGACGCCTTTGCCCGTTGTCAGAAGAATCAACGCCGCCTTGACGCCCGCCGCCGCGCAGGCTCCCGTCGTGTAGCCACTCCGCAAAAATTTTTTCACGCCGCACCTTTTGAAGTCGTCGAAGGCTCGGCTTTGGCTTGTTTCATTTCGGCAAGCATTTTGCGATAAGCGTCGGTGTCGGCTTTAATCAGCGTGACGAATGCGCTCGTCGAAAATTCGTCGGGCTCGGCTTTGACTTGATCAATCGGAGTGGGCTCGACGATGCGATTTTTCATGGGCAAATCGGACTTGCCCGCCTTGAAGTCTTCGTACATAGTCAGAATACCTGCAAGCACATCTTCAGCCATTTCAATCGCTTCGTAAAGAGACTTTGCGTCAGTGAAAGCTCCTTCAACATCGGGGAAATCGATATACCAAAGCTCTTCAAGTTCATCTGCCCGACGGAAAACAGCCGGGTAAACATACTTCATAGAAATCCCTCCTTAGCGTTTTTTGGGAACGCCCGCCTTTTTGCGAATAGAGTGTTCGGTTCCGGGTGCAACTTCCTCTTGATCGTGACGAGATATCGGAAAGTATCCATTTGTTATCGGACTGTACCAAATTTCATGATTACCGCCGTCGTGGTCAAAGCGGCAACCGACCTGTTTAAGTTCGCGCTTAAGCTCCGCATATTTTGGCATGGCAAGTTCCCTGTCAGCGGTTGTCGTACATTTTGGCGTAATAGTTTTTGTACTCGCCGCTGATGATTTTTTCCCACCACGCGCGATTTTCCAGATACCACGCGACGGTTTTTTTAATGCCGTCGTCGAATTTGGTTTGCGGTGTCCAACCCAGCTCGTTGGTGATTTTCGTCGGGTCGATGGCGTAGCGTTGGTCGTGCCCTTTGCGGTCGGTGACGAATTCAATCAAATCCTCGCCCTTGCCCAGAATCCGCAGAATCGTCTTGACCACGTCGATATTGGCGCGTTCGTTGTGCCCTCCGATGTTGTAGACTTCGCCGACGGTGCCGCGCCTGATAATCAAGTCAATCGCCGCGCAGTGATCTTCAACGTAAAGCCAATCGCGGACGTTAAGCCCCTTGCCATAGACGGGCAACTTTTTATCGTGCAGGGCGTTGATAATCATGAGCGGAATCAGCTTTTCGGGGAAGTGGTAAGGACCGTAGTTGTTGGAGCAACGGCTTATTGTCGCGGGGATTTGATACGTGCGCTGATAGGCCTGAACCAACAAATCGGCGGCGGCTTTGCTCGCGGAATACGGGCTCGACGTGTGCAAGTTGGTCGTCTCGGTGAAGAACAGGTCGGGGCGGTCAAGCGGCAGGTCGCCGTAAACTTCGTCGGTCGAAACTTGATGAAAGCGTTTGATGCCGTATTTGCGGCAGGCGTCAAGCAAAACGCTCGTGCCGATGATGTTCGTGCGCAAGAAAAGTTCGGGATCTTCGATTGAGCGGTCGACGTGACTTTCCGCCGCGAAGTTTACGACAACGTCGGGCTTTTCGTCTTCAAAGAGTTTGTACACGGCGTCGCGGTCGGCGATGTCTGCGCGGACGAATTTGAAGTTCGGATTGCCCTGCGCGTCGGCGAGGGTCTCCAAGTTGCCGGCGTAAGTCAGCTTGTCCAAGCAAATGATTTTGTCTTCGGGATTGTGCTTGAGCTCGTAATAAACGAAATTGCCGCCGATAAAGCCCGCGCCGCCCGTTACTATGATTGTCATGAAAATTTTCCTCCCAAAATTTTTTCGCGATTATATCACGTACAAAGGGCAAGGAACAAGGTGCTTTCGTTTGACATAGTAAATTATTTATCTTATACTGCAACCAAAAACAATCGCCGAAAGGAGGTCGTCAATCCGCATGAAAAAATCCTACATGATCGGGCTTGTGCTTATCTTGCTTTTTTCCGGCGCAATGATAGCTTACGGCGCATGGCTCAACAAGACCGGCGAAAATCAAATCATTGAACGCATGGCAAATCGAACAATCCCGCTCCAAGGCGCGAAGGTGCAAATGCGCGACTTCTACCCGCGAATCGCAATGGAAACGGTCAACCTTTACTCGGAGGAAATGGCGGACGCCGTCGCGCTGATTGACGGGCGCATAGATCAAATATTCGTCGCGAAAAACAGCAGCGTGCGGCGCGGGCAAGTAATTTTCTCGCTGGTAAACGACGACATACCCTTAAAGATTCAGCAGGCGGAAAGTTCAATCGCCAAGGCAGAAGCGCAACTCGCCAACGCCCGAAACAACTACGCCCGCTACACCCGATTAATGGAACGCGACGCGACATCGAAAGAAAAATTCGACGAAGCGGAAGCGGCATTCTTTGCGACGGAAGCGGCTTTGAAAGAGGCTCAAACCGTCAAGGAACAGTTGCTCGTTCAATCTGCGCGGCAAGACGTGACAGCTCCCATTGACGGCGAAATCTTGATTCTGTACAAGCAACAGGGCGCGTATGTTCAGGCGGGCACGCCGCTTGCTTTGGTCGGGAATTTCTCGCGACTGTTCTTTTCCATGCCTATCGACGACAGACACGCCAAGAGACTTGCCGTCGGTGACAGCGCGGAATTGAGTTTCACAAGCAGTCAGATTTTGCGCAAAGCTTACGACACCGAATACGCGGCGGGCAATCGCGGCGACGCCGAAATTTTTTCCGTGCACGTTCGCGACATCATGCCGCCCTTGAACGAACCCGCGACGCTCCGCAAAATCGTTTGGGAAGTCGACAATCGCGTCGGGCTCCTCGAACAGCAAGCCTACAGCGGCGCAATCTTAAAGTCTTCGCGTTCGCGCAAGCTGTTGGCTGTCCCGCTCGACGCAATGATCGATTCCAAGCACAACGCGGTTTTCGTCCTCACGCCGCAAGACACTATCGAACGCCGCGCAGTCAAGACGGGCGCGGACGACGGCGAATATATTGAAATTCTTACGGGCTTGAAGGAAGGCGAAACCGTTATCACGTCCGCCGCCGAAGGGCTCGAAGACGGCATGAAAGTCACCGTCACGTTGATTGGCGGTGAAGACTCTTGAGACAGCAGAACAGTCAAATTTTCAGCCAAGAGGCTCTCGACAAACTCCGCTCGCCCGAAAAGCTCGATACAATGTTGCCAATCACGACGCCCTTAAGTTGGATGGGATTAATCGCCGTGTTGGTTTTATTATTTGCGGTTGTGCTGTGGTCGATTTACGGCGCGTTCACGGTCAAAGCAGACGGCATGGGACTTATCATGGACTCGGCGGGCGTCATGAACGTTTCGCACACGGCAAACGGGAAAATCGCGCAACTTTACATAAGCCCCGGTATGAAAATTAAAAAGGGCGACTTAATCGCGCACATGGAACAGGCTCAACAATCCGCCGACACTCGCATGGCGCAATACGGCATGGGGCTCGCCTCCAGCGACCGCGACGCTATGGGGCGCGCTTACCAATACGACGCCAAACGCTATCAACAGGACGTGGCGGAAGATATTTACAGCGACTACGACGGCATTGTCGACGAAGTCATGGTGGACGTCGGTACGCTCGTCACTGCGGGCATGCCGATTTGCTCCGTGCGCATGACGCAAAACCGCGACGATTTGACGGGCTTGCTTTATATCCCGCTCGACAAGGGCAAACGCGTCGAACCCGGCATGACGATTCAGCTTGCACCCAACGGCGCGGACGTTTCGCAGACGGGCTCTCTTATCGGTGTCGTTCGTACAGTTTCGCAATACCCGATAACCGCGCAGGGTCTTCAACAACACATCGGCAACGCGCAACTCGCACAGTGGCTTTTTCAGGCGCAAAACTCGTCGCTCATGGAAGTGACTTTCGATTTGGTTAAAGACGCGGACGACAATTCGGGCTACCTTTGGACTTCGCACGTAGGCGAACACAAACCGATAACGGCGGGCAGTTTCTGCATGGGCTCGATTATCATTGAACGCAAGCCGCCGATTGAAAAAGTTTTCTACAAGCTCAGTCAGTGGCTCAGGAGCAGGTGAGGAACTAGGAACTAGAAACTAGGAACTAGGAACTAGTAGGGATTAGGAATGAATTTTTTAGACAAGATAAAAGATTTCTTCGGCTTCGGCAATTCGCGCGTGAAGGTGCCGACGATTTTGCAGATGGAAGCGACCGAATGCGGCGCGGCTTCGCTGTCGATGATTTTGTCACATTACGGCTTGTGGCTCCCGCTCGAAAAGTTGCGTCAAGAATGCGGCGTCAATCGCGACGGCTCTAAGGCAAGTTGCGTGATTCGGGCGGCTCGCAATCGCGGTTGCACTGCCAACGGCTATCGCTGGAACGCCGACAGATTGAAAGAACTCATGACGTTCCCGCTTATCATTCACTGGGAATTCAATCACTTCGTCGTTTTGGAAGGCATCAAGGGCGACACGGTTTATCTCAACGATCCCGCGATGGGGCGGCGCACCGTCAAATGGGATGACTTCCGCACGTCTTACACGGGCGTGGCGTTGCACGTAGTCCCCAACGAGGCTTTCGAGCCCGAAGGTGAACGCTACAATATTTTCAAAGACGTGGCAATAAAACTCTCTAAAGACAAGTGGGCGGTGCTGTTCATTATCCTGCTCAACCTCGGCATGATAATTCCTGGGCTCGCGTCGCCCGTATTCAGTCAAATATTTCTCGACGACATTTTGACGAAAAAACACCCCGATTGGATGTTCAACTTCTGCTTGGCAATGACGGTCTCTTGGGTCGTCTGCGGCGTCATGACGTGGTTGCAAGCCGTTATCCTGACGCGCTGGCAGAAAAAATTGACGCTCGCCGATTCAAGCAGTTTCTTCTGGCATTTGCTCCGCCTGCCCATGCAGTTTTTCAATCAGCGTTTCGCGGGCGAAGTGGCGTCACGCGTCAACTTCAACGAATCAATCGCGGGCGTCCTGTCGGGACCGGCAGCGACGGCGATTTTGAATTTCCTCGTCGCGATTTTTTATTTGGTATTGTTGCTCCAATATCACGTGACGTTGACGCTTATAGGCGTGTTTTTTTCAAGCATTAACATCATAATGTTCTTCGCGCTCCGCCGACACCTCACTGATATGAACATGAAAATTCAACAGGACGCGGGCAAGGAATACGGCACGACCATGAACGGCTTGATGATGATTGAAACGATTAAGGCGAACGGCAACGAGTCCGACTTCTTCGCGAAGTGGGCGGGCTACCGCGCCAAAGTTCTCAAAGCCGGGCAGGAAGTTGCGTTGTGGCAGATGACAGCCACGATTATCCCGACGCTGTTCGGCGGAATCAACGGCGCGCTGATCATGACAATCGGCGGCTTCTCGATAATGGACGGCGTCTTGACGGCGGGCATGTTCACCGCGTTTCAAAGTTTGATGGGCAGCTTTCAAGCACCTGTCGGCGCGCTTTTGGGCTTGGGCTCGACACTGCAGACGACCGAAATGCAAATGCAACGCCTTGACGACGTGCGCAAGTATGAGATTGACGATTTGAACTGCCGCGAAGAAAAATTTCCCGAAGGTCAACCGATTGGACGGCTTAACGGCGAATTGGAGCTTCGGGACATCGACTTCGGCTACAGCCCGCTTGAAAAACCGCTGATTAGTAAATTTTCTCTGCATATTGAGCCGGGGCATTGGGTGGCGGTCGTCGGCGCGAGCGGTTCGGGCAAGTCAACCGTCGCAAAAGTCGTTACAGGCATTTACGAGGAATGGAGCGGCGAAGTTCGTTTCGACGGCGTCAAGCGTCGCGAATTGCCCCGCGCAGTTATCGTCAATTCAATTTCAGCCGTAGACCAGGACGTTTTTCAAATCACCGGCACCGTTGCGCAAAACCTTGCACTGTTCGACGATTCGGTTCGACGCAGCGACATCATTCAGGCGGCAAAGGACGCTTGCATTCACGACGATATTTTAATGCTCGAAAAGGGCTACGATTCGGAAGTGTCGGAGGGCGGCTTGAATTTCAGCGGCGGGCAACGTCAACGCCTTGAGATAGCACGCGCCCTTGCAACAAATCCGTCGCTGTTGATTCTCGACGAAGCAACCAGCGCGCTCGACCCCATGACCGAACAAACCGTTCTTGAAAACATTCGGCGGCGCGGCTGTTCGTGCTTAATCGTGGCGCACCGCCTTTCGACGATTCGCGACTGCGACGAAATTATCGTTTTGCACCATGGGCAAGTCGTCGAACGCGGCACGCACCGCGATATGATTCAGCACGACGGGGCTTATCGCCGACTGATTGAGGAGAGGAGCCAAGAGAGTGATTCGCTTGAATAAAAATATTTTGCTCAAGGCGGGCGAACGCTTTCGATTGCAGGACGGTGAACGGCTCGCGCTGATTGAATCGGGCAAGGTCGAAGTCTACGCCGTCACGCGCGCCGAAGGTTCCTTCCGTCAGCAATTTTTGGTTGAGTTGACGGCGGGCGAAGCTGCCTTTCCGTCGCTCGACGAATTTAAACAGACCGAAACGCTTATCTACACCGCCGAAGACACGCAGATAAAAATCCTCACGTTCGACGAAGTTTCGCCCGACGCGCTGAAAAATTTCATGCGCAATTGGTTCGCCGAATTGATTAAATTGCCGTGGTTGCGCCTGCTTGCTGACAAGGGCGACGACGTTTTGGGCACGTGGCTCGACGGCACGGTACTCGAAAGCGCGGACGATTTGACCGAAGCCTTTCGTGAAAACGAAGAAATTTTTTCAATGCTTTTGGGCGTGCGCTTTCAAGCGGAGGATAAAAGCTTTTCGCAACGCGTCGAAGTCCGCTCACGCAATCAGTGGCGACTGCTCGACAACTCGATAGCCAATCTGCTCGGCGAAGAGACCACGCAATATAGCGAAACGACCGAACGCGCCGAACGTCTGGAAGAGGCGTCGTTTATCGTGCGACGGGCTGCCGTCGCGCTGAATATGCCGACCGACAACATCAAAATCGACCCGGAGATCGTTCGCAAGCTCGACCAAATCAGATTGATTCGACGGCTCGTGCAAAAGGGCAACATGCAAATGCGCCTTATCGAACTCGTCGAAGACTGGCATAAAAACGACAGCGGCGTCATTATCGGCTATTACGGCGAACGCAAGACGCTTTCTGTCTTCGTGCCGACCGCGCCCGGCAAATACAAGCTCATTACCAAGGACAAGCCCGAAGGCTTTCCGATAACCGATGACGTTGCCGCGCAGATTGACAAGAGCGCGTTTGAATGTTACGCGGGCTTTCCTGCGCGGGAACTGAAAATTCTCGATCTCATGAAGTTTATCTTCAAGCAGTGCTGGTTCTCCGATTACAAAACCGTTATCGTTATCAGCCTCGTGGCGGGCATAATCCCGTTGGCAATGCCGCTGGTCACGGAAACGATTTTCGCCGACATTATTCCGATACTCGACAGGCAAGGGCTCGCGACCGTCACGCAAGTCATCATGGTCACAAGCTTTACCACGGCGTCATTGGGCATCGTCCGCACGATAGCCGTCATGCGAATAACGACACGCATGAACATGGCGACCGAGGCGGCTCTTTGGGGACGATTGCTCACCTTGCCGACGAAATTTTTCAGACAGTTCACCTCCGGCGAATTGGCAAGCCGCATGAACGGTATCAGCGTAATAAAGGGCTTGGTCAGCGCGGACTTTATCGGCAGTCTGTTCGGCTTCGTCTTCAGCTTCTGGAGCGTCTTCCTCATGTGCTACTACAGCCTCAAGCTCACGGCTGTGGCGATTGTCATTTGGTTAATCTACGCGATTATCACGGCGTTTATCTATCGGCGCGTCATCGGCTTCCAACGCAACCTTATCGCCGCCAACAACAAGGAGGCGGGCATTGTCCAACAGATTTTCAAAGGGCTTGCCAAGTTCCGCGAACACGGCGCGGAAAATCAAGCCTTTTGGCTGTGGAGCGGCGTCTTCGGCGAAACGTGGAAATGGAACTTGAAACTGCGCTGGCAGAGCAACTACAACGCGATTATCGGCAGCGTGCAACCGTTTATCTTGACAATGGCTCTTTACTATATCGCGGTCTACGGCACGAACGAAGGCGCAAACGGGCAAACGGTGCAGGGCATAACCTACGCGCAGTTCATTGCGTTTCAGGGCGCGTTCTCAAGCTTCAACGCCACACTCAACGGCATTGTCCCGCTTATCGGTCAGTACTTCGCGATTCAGCCGCACATTGAAAACTTGCGCCCGATACTCAAGGAAGTGCCCGAAAGCGTCGGCGAAAAGGCAGACGCGGGCATTTTAAGCGGCGCGATTGAACTAAACGGCGTCACCTTCGCCTACAACGAGGGGCGTGACGTTTTGCACGACATCAGTTTTAAAATTGCGGCGGGCGAGAACGTCGCTATCGTCGGTCGTTCCGGTTGCGGCAAGTCCACACTTGTCCGCTTGCTTTTGGGCTTCGAGACGCCGCGCAAAGGTGCAATTTACTTCGACGGTCAAGATTTGGCGGAACTGAACTTGCCGAGCGTGCGCACGCAAATGGGCGTCGTTTTGCAAAACGGTCAGCTCATGCAGGGCGATATATTCACGAACATAATCGGCACCAACGCCTTGACGCAGGAGGACGCGTGGCAGGCGGCGGAGGCGGCGGGCATTGCTCAAGATATTGCGATGATGCCCATGGGTATGCAAACCGTTATAAGCGAAGGTTCGACGAACATAAGCGGCGGACAACGCCAGAGGATTCTTATCGCCCGCGCCTTGGTTACAAAGCCGGCAATTTTAATCTTCGACGAGGCGACCAGCGCGCTTGACAACCGCACGCAGTCAATCGTTACCAAAAGCTTGGACAACCTCAACGCGACGCGGATAATTGTGGCGCACCGCCTGTCGACGATTCGCAACTGCGACAGAATTTTGGTCATGGACGCGGGAAGAATTGTCGAAAGCGGCAACTTCGACGAACTGGTTGCGCAAGGCGGCATCTTCGCGAACTTGGTCAAACGTCAAACGGCTTAAGGAGTGATTCGGTATGAAAAAATTTTTGGCGGCATTGGCAACGGCGGCATTGCTTTTCCCGAACACAACCCTTGCCGCCGACGGCATGTCCTTGACGCTCAACGACGCCATTGAACTCGCGCTCAGGAACAACCGCCTTATCGAACAATCGGAGGAAGACAGGGAGGCAGCCAAGTGGCAACTGTCCGCCGTGCGCCGCAGTTCCGGTCCGACGATCACTTGGGCTTCGTCGCTTTATCGCATCGGCGGCAGATTTTATAACTCAGGCTATCGCAGAAACAGAGACGCTGCCAGAACGCAAAATTCGCTGTATTATGCAGGATACACCGATAATCGCGCAAACATGAATCTTTACCCGAATTACAACTACGAGGCGACGCACAGCTTGTCCCTGCGTATGCCGGTCTACACGGGCGGGCGTCTGGAGAATCAACGCGCGGCGGCACGCTACAGCTTGAACGCCGCTGATTTGACGCTTGAAAATTCCCGTCAGCAAGTCAAGTATCAGGCGGCGTCGGCTTATTATCAAGTCCTTCAACAACGGAGCCTTGTCGGCGTGCAGGAGCAGGCTGTTCAGCTTTTGCAGGAACATTTGCGCATGGTTTCCGTTCAATACGAAGTCGGAACCGTCGCAAAGTCGGACGTGCTTGCCACCAACGTTCAGCTTGCCAACAGCCAACAGAGCTTGAACACCGCGCAGGGCAATTATCAAACCGCCGTCGCGCAACTCAACAACGTCCTTGGCTTGCCAATCGACACCGAGATTGCCGCCAGCGATAAGATTGATTTCGTGAAATACAACCTTGCCGAAAGCGATTGCCTTGATTACGCGTTGAGCCACCGCCCCGACGGGATTGCCGCCGTCTACGCCGTCAAGCGCGCCGGAGCCAACGTTTCCTCTGCGAAGTCAGGCTATCGCCCGAACATTTCTGCAATCGTTCAAGGGAGCAGTTCGGGTGAAAGTTACTTGAACGCAAACCACCGCAACGAGCGTTGGTCAATCGGCTTGGAGATGAGCTGGAGCATTTTTGATAACGGCATCACGTCCGCGCAGGTTCAGCAATACAAGGCGGCCGAACGCAAAGCCGAATCCATCGCCCGTCAGCAAATCGAAACGATTCAGCTTGAAGTCCACAGAGCGTACATTGCCCTTAAGACCGCCGAGAAAAATATTGCGACGACAGCCGCCGCCGTCGACAAAGCCGAGGAAGAATTTTCTATCGCCAAGGTTCGTTACGTCGAGGGCGTCGATACAAACCTTAACGTCATGAACGCGCAGGAAAAGGTTGTCGAGACGCGCAACAATTATTACACTGCCGTTTACAACTACAACACGAGTCGCGCCCAACTTGAAAAGGCAATGGGCGTGCCCGTCATGATTGACGCCTTGCTTTACACCGAGGCGGAACAGGAAGGCAAATCGTCACCGAAGTCCTTGGAGGCGGCGACAGTCAACCGAGACGACACGGACGCGGAAGTCATCAAAGAATCGCCCGCGCCCTTCGACAAATAACAAAGCCCCCGTCAATGCGGCGGGGGTTTTTAATTTTCATACGTTGGGTTGTTTTTGGAAGCCGGTTCTCAAGTTCGGGTTGCCGGCTGCGGTGACTTGGTCGAGATCTTCAAGGTTCATTTCCTCATTGATTGCGCGGCGGCGGAGTTTCAAGCGGAACAGGAGGCTGTCCTTCACCTTGCTGAACTGCGAGAAATCTACGTTGTTAAGTTTGTTTTCTACTGTCATTTCAATCACTCCTTAAATTGTTTTCTGCACCTTATACGTCGCGCCGGCGAATTTGTTACACGTCGGTTAAAAAATTTTTTTGCCGCTTATTCTTCAGTTAAAAATTTTTTCAGCTTGGTAAGGGTGCGGGAAAGCGTCGTGCGGACGTTGCCTTCGGTTATTGACATCAGCTCGGCGATTGCGCGCGTGTCCATGTCCGAAAAATATTTCAGTTCGACGATACGGCGTTCGCGCTCGTTGAGCTTGTCCAATGCCTCCAAAAGTTCGCGGTTGTCCTCTTTGGTCATTGCCTGCGCTTCGGGCTGCGCTTCGGGCTCTTGATATTCGGGCGCGGCGGGGTCGAAGAATTCTTCCCACTCGGTCTCCTGGTTTCTGTCGATGTGACGCGTGTGGTCGATTATCGCATTGGATGCGATACGGAACAGCCATGTCGAAAAGGCAGCCACGGCGGGATTGTAACGCTCCAAGTTTTCGTTCATCTTAATGAAAGTGATACTCGTCACGTCGTCGGCGTCCGCAGAATTTTTCAGCCGCGCGAAAATGAAGTTATACACTCGCGGGAAAAAATGTTCGTAAAGCTCTTCGAAAGCGTCTTCGTCGGTTGTCGCCCGTTGAGCAAGTTCGTTGTAGTATTCGATGTCGGTCATGAGTCTCCGCCTTTCCTGCGCGAAGCAAAAATTTTTCACGCCGATTGTAGCATAACGCCGCGATTATGGCAAAAAAAATCCCGTCTTGCGACGGACAAAAAATTTTTATCGTGAGAAGTTTAATTCTTCCAAAGGACGACGGCACTGCGCGCCGGAATGTAAAGCTTGAGCCAATCTTTGTTTTCGCGGTCGTAGAGCGGGTCGTAATTCGTTTCGTGAACAATGGTGTCGTCCGTTAAGCCGAAGCCGCCGAACGCTTTGTCGTCGGTGTTGAGCATGACATCGTAATTGCCCTTGGGGACGAGGAAGCCGTAACCCGTGAACGATTTTGTCGGCGAGAAGTTGAAGACGAACAGCAACCGTCCGCGCATGTAAGCCAACACTTGGTCGGCGTCGTCGTGCCAAATCTCACGTACGGGCAAGTTCACGAAGCCGGGTTCCGCCTTAATGACGGCAATCATCGCCCTGTCGAAATCGCCCAATTCGTGATAGCAAAGCGTCTGGTCGTCGAGCAAATGCCATTGACGGCGCGCGTATTTGTAGCTCCAGCCGTTGCCTTCGCGCGGGAAGTCAATCCATTCGGGGTGACCGAATTCGTTGCCCATGAAGTTCAAGTAGCCGCCGTTGCACGTCGACAGCGTGACGAGCCTTATCATCTTGTGCAGGGCAATGCCGCGATTGGCAACGTCGTTTTCGTCACCCTTGCGGAAGTGCCAATACATATCGGCGTCGATAAGGCGGAAGATAATCGTTTTGTCGCCGACAAGTGCTTGGTCGTGGCTTTCGGCGTAGGAAATAGTTTTCTCGTCTGCGCGGCGATTCGTCATCTCCCAGAAAATGCTTGACGGTTTCCAGTCTTCGTCGCGCCGTTCCTTAATCGTCTTAATCCAGTAATCGGGGACGTTCATTGCAAGGCGGTAGTTGAATCCGAAGCCGCCGTCCTCGAATTTGCTTGCCAAGCCGGGCATGCCCGAAACGTCTTCGGCAATCGTAACGGCGTCGGGCTTGACTTCGTGAATCAGCTTGTTGGCAATCATCAAGTAGCAAATGGCGTTGTCGTCCTGGTGCCCGTTGAAGTAGTCGCCGTAGCCGCAGAACGCCTCTCCGAGCCCGTGGCTGTAGTAAAGCATGGACGTAATCCCGTCGAAGCGGAAGCCGTCGAAGTGATATTCTTCAAGCCAATATTTACAGTTGCTCAGCAGGAAGTGAAGCACGTCGTCCTTGCCGTAATCGAAGCAGAGGCTGTCCCAAGCGGGGTGTTCGTGACGGTCGCCGGGATAGAAGAATTGATTCGGGTCGCCCGCCAAGTTGCCCAAGCCTTCGACTTCGTTCTTGACGGCGTGGCTGTGCACGATGTCCATAATGACGCCCAAGCCCATTTGGTGCGCAGTGTCAATTAAGTCTTTGAGTTCTTCGGGCGTGCCGCAACGGCTTGACGGCGCGAAGAAACTGCTCACGTGATAGCCGAAGCTGCCGTAGTAAGGGTGCTCCTGAATCGCCATGATTTGAACGGCGGTGTAGCCGGCTTTCTTGATGCGCGGCAGAATGTTGTCTTTGAACTCGGTGTAGGTGCCGACTTTCTCGGCGTCCTGCGCCATGCCGACGTGCGATTCGTAAATCAAAAGCGGGTTCGTGTCAACCTTGAAGCCTTGGTCGTGCCACTCGTGCTGTTGAGGCGGATCCCACACTTGCGCGGAGAAAATTTTCGTATTGTCGTCCTGCACGACGCGCTGACACCATGCGGGAATGCGTTCGCCTTCGCCGTTATCCCAGCGCACGTACATTTTGTAAAGGTCGCCGTGTTTCATTTTGTCGGCGGACAATTTGAGTTCCCAGTTGCCGTTGTCGAGTCGCTTGCAACGATATTCCTCGGTTTTCTGCCAGCCGTTGAAGTCGCCGATTAAATAAATTGCCGAAGCGTTCGGAGCCCATTCGCGGAATACCCAACCGTCCGCCGTCTTGTGAAGCCCGAAATACAAATGACCCGTCGCGAAATCGGACAGCGTGCGCTTGCCGTCCTGCGTGAGCTGTGAGATTTTCCAGACCGCGTGTTCGTGCCGCCCGCGTATCGCGTCCTCGAAGGGCTCAAGCCAGCCGTCCTTCGCAACCAAGCCGATGTGTTCTTTCGCCATAATCATTCCTCCCCTAATCACGTTTGAGTTTACCGTGTCGATTGTAGCAAATCGTTGTTTTTTAATCAAGACTGATATAAAATTTAAAGAACAAGGAACAAGGGACAAGGGACAAGAATGTTATAATGGAGGCAAATTGAATGCAATTCATAGACAGAGGCAAAATCAGCGTGCGGGCGGGCGACGGCGGCAACGGCAAATCGTCCTTTCGCCGCGAAAAATTCGTACCCAAGGGCGGACCCGACGGCGGCGACGGCGGCAAAGGCGGCGACGTTGTTTTGGAGGTCGACGCGAACGTTAACACTCTGCTGAACTTTCGATTCAACCGCAGATTCACGGCGGACAACGGCACGGCGGGCGACGTTAAAAAACAATTCGGGCGCGGCGCGGACGATTGCGTTATCAAAGTCCCGCAAGGCACACTTGTCAAGGACGCGACGACCGGCGAAGTGCTTGCCGACTTAACGAAGCTCGGACAGCGCGCGATCGTCGCACGCGGCGGACGCGGCGGCAGAGGCAATGCAAAATTCAAATCGGCGTCGCGACGTGCCCCGACCTTTGCCGAATACGGTGAGCCCGGCGAAAGTCGTGAGATTTTGCTTGAACTGAAACTTTTGGCGGATGTCGGGCTTGTCGGCTACCCCAGCGTCGGCAAGTCCAGCTTGATAGCCGCCGTCAGCTCCGCGCGCCCCGAAATCGCCGATTATCACTTCACGACGCTCGTGCCGGTGTTGGGCGTTGTCAGTCTCGGTTACGAAAAATCTTTCGTCATGGCGGACATTCCCGGGCTTATCGAAGGCGCGGCGGACGGCGTCGGCTTGGGGCATGACTTCCTGCGCCACATCGAACGCACGAAATTAATCCTGCACATCGTCGACGCGGCGGCTGTTGACGGGCGCGATCCCGTCGAAGACTTCAACAAAATCAACGTCGAACTGAAACGCTACAGCGAAAAACTTTCCAAGCGTCCGCAAATCCTTGTTGCCAACAAAATCGACCTGCCGCAAGCCGAAGAACACTTGCCCGCCCTTGAACGGCTCGCCGCGCAGGAAAATATTCCGTTCTTTGCAATATCTGCCGCCGCGCACGAAAATCTTGACGCGCTTATTAATTTCGTCGGTAAACGGCTTGACGAACTCGGCAAGGAAGTTGAACCCGTCGTCGACGCCGTGAAAGTTTTCGACGTGGCGAAGGACGACGACCCCGTTATCATCGAACGCAACGACGCGGCGGAGTTCATCGTCCGCAACAAGAACCTTGAGAAAATCGTCGCCATGACAAATTTCGACAATACGGAGGGTTTGCGCCGCTTCCAATTTATCTGGCGCATGAAGAATCTCGACGCGCTGTTGAAAGCTCGCGGAATCAAGGAAGGCACCACCGTTCATATCGGCGGGCTTGAGTTTGAATGGCACGAATGAACGTCAACCTTGCCAACTAAAATAAAGCGTGGTAGAATTTCGCCGAAAATTTAATAGGCGTGGTGAGTTAATGCTTAAGGAATTGGCGCGGGCGAAAATTAATTTGACGCTGGATATTTTGGGCGTGCGCGCGGACGGCTATCACGAAGTGTCGATGATAATGCAGACGATTGACTTGACGGACGAAGTGACACTGGAAAAAATTTCGGGCGGCGTGCGGTTGACAATGGACGTGACGGGCATAGCGGGCGGCGAAACCATTCCGACCGACGAACGAAATTTGGCGTGGCGTGCGGCTGTCGAAGTGCAAAAATTTTGCGGCAAAGATTTGGGCGTCGCGATTACGCTGACGAAAAAAATCCCGGCGGCGGCAGGCTTGGCGGGCGGCTCGGCTGACGCGGCGGCGGTTATTCGCGGCATGAATCGCCTGTACGACCTGCACTTGACCGAAGACGAACTTTGCACAATCGGCGCGCGTGTCGGCTCGGACGTTCCCTTTTGCATAATCGGCGGTACGTGTCTTTCCGAAGGGCGCGGCGAAGTTTTGACGCGACTCGCTCCCGTGAAAAAGTTCAATGTCGTCCTTGCAAAGCCCGACGGCGAAATTTCAACCGCTTGGGCTTACAAAACTTACGACGCAAATCCCGCAACGACTCACCCGCCCACGCAAGAAATTATCATGCAGTTGGCTCGCGGCGATTATGACGCGGCGTTTAAAAATTTCTCCAACGTCCTCGAAAGCGTCGCGCTGCAGAAAATCCCCGCCGTTGCCGATTGCAAAAGGAAGTTCCTTTCCGCCGGCGCAAGTGTCGCTTTGATGAGCGGCTCCGGCCCGACGGTTTTTGCATTGACCGATGACGACGCTGCGGCTAAAAGAATCGCCGCCGCCGTCGACACACAAGTTTTTATCACGAAGTTTCATTGAGTAAGGATGAATGACTATGGGCAACAGACTGCAACCGATAACGATAGACAGCTATCAGCCGTTGCGCGAAACCGTTTGCGAAGCGTTGCGCGACGCGATAAGGCGCGGGATTTTGGAGCCGGGCGAAAGGCTCATGGAAGTTCAGCTTGCCGAAGAGCTCGGAATCAGTCGCACGCCCGTCCGCGAAGCCATTCGTAAGCTCGAACAGGAAGGTTACGTTATCATGATGCCGCGCAGGGGCACTTACGTTTCAAGCGTGTCGGTGCACGACGTCAAAGAAATTTTTGAGATTCGCTCGGCACTCGAATCGCTGTCGACAGGTTTGGCGGCTATTCGTATTGAACCCGAAGAACTGGAACGACTCCGCGCCCTGCTCGCCGAAATCGAAGGGCACATCGAACGCAAAGACATGGACAAAATCGTCGCGACGGACATTGAGTTTCACGGACTGCTTTATCAGGTCAGCCGCAACGATCGGCTCGTCGCGATAATCAGCAACCTGAAAGAACAGCTCGCCCGCTTCCGCACGCTGTCCATGTCCTATCCCGGCAGACTGCAAGAGACGTTGGAAGAACACCGCGCCATGGTCGAAGCCATTGCTGCCGGCGACGTGGACGCCGCTCGCGACGCCGCCGAACGCCACATGGAACGCGCCGAAGAAACTTTGCTCAAGGCCATGCGCAAGGGAGTCAGCAAATGTTGAGGAAGATTTTGGATATGAAGAAACGCAATAAGGCAAAAAAATTCAGGAAGACAGCCTAAAGGAGGTTGGCTTATGAAACTGGAAACATTGATATTGGCAGCGGGCAAGGGCACCCGCATGAAAAGCAAAGTGCCCAAAGTCCTGCATAAAGTCGGCGGCAAGCCCATGCTTCAACACGTCATCGACGCGGCAAAAAAAGCGGGCTCGTCGCGTGAAGTCGTTGTAATCGGTTCGGGCGCGGAGCTCGTCGAAAAAACTATAACGGGCGTCGAATTCGTCTTACAAGCCGAACAACTCGGCACGGGGCACGCAGTCCTTGCCGCCGAAAAAAATTTCGCCGATTCGGAAGGCATCCTTTTAATTTTGTGCGGCGACACCCCGCTTTTGACGGGCGAACTGCTGAAAAATTTCGTCGCGACTCACGAAGGATCTGCCTGCGCGGCGACCGTCTTGACGGCGAAGATGCCCGACGCCACGGGTTACGGCAGAATCATTCGCGACACCGACGGCGCGTTTAAAAAAATTGTCGAGGATAAGGACGCCAACGAACTTGAAAAGAAAATCAACGAAGTCAACGCCGGCGTCTACTGCTTCGACGTGAAAAAGCTTTTCGGCGCGCTCGATAAAGTTAACAACGACAACGCGCAGGGCGAATACTACTTGCCCGACGTTCTGCCGATTCTCATGGCGGAAGGCGAAACAATCGGCGCGTTCAAAGCTCAATACGCCGACGAAACGCTCGGCATAAATTCTCGCGTGCAACTCGCCGCAGCCGACCGCGCCCTTCGCATGCGCAAGGAACGTGCATTGATGGACAGCGGCGTAACGATTATCGACCCCAACACGACTTTTATCGATTGCGACGTTGAAATCGGGCAGGACACGATTATTCACCCCAACACCTACCTTGAGGGCAAAACCGTTATCGGCGAAGACTGCAACATCGGCCCGAACATTCGTTTCACCGATATGACTGTCGGCAACAAGGTTACCGCGCAGTTCAGCTACTGCCACGAGGCGGAGATTTGCGACGGCGTAACGCTTGGTCCTTACGTTCACATTCGCCCCGGCACGACGATTGGCGAGAACGTCAAAATCGGCAACTTCGTCGAAATCAAAAATTCAAGCGTAGGCGACGGCACCAAGCTTCCGCACTTGCAATACATAGGCGACGCGGACATCGGCAGAGGCGTCAACATCGGCTGCGGTACAGTCACTTGCAATTACGACGGCAAGAAAAAATTCCGCACGACGATTGGCGACAACGCGTTTATCGGTTGCAACACGAATCTTGTTGCGCCCGTCACAGTGGAGGATGGCGCGTACATTGCCGCCGGCTCGACCATAACCAAGGACGTGCCTAAGGGCAATCTTGCCGTCGCGCGTTCGCGTCAAACCAATATCGAAGTCTGGAACGACAAGAGGAAATAAGGAACAAGGAATGAGGGAGAAGTGACTTTAACTTGTTCCTTGTTCCTTATTCCTTGTTCCTAACCCAAGGAGGCCTTTTCATGAACATTGTAGTTTGGGTGCAGTACGACACGGTTGCCACGCAAGCCAAGGCGCACGGTCAAAATTTTTTGAAGCCCGCCTTAGCTGCGTTGGATAAGCCGCGCGGCAGTGCAAATCTCGTCGGCGTCGTGGAGTCGGTACCCATGCCGATTAACAGGCTCAACACAATCGACAAGCGCGACCTGCTTAAACTCGACTACGATTTGGTTTTGGTCACGGGTCACGACGTCGACCTTGCGCCGATTATCGCGGAGGCTAAGGAGCTCGGTCTCGACACCGATAAATTTGTCCTCGACCGCACGGTCTGCTTGCCGGGTTTCACGCTCGAAAAATACGCCGCGTTGCTCAAGTCGAACCTGTCGATTCTGTCAATGGGCTGGTGGGCAGGCATCGCCTATCACAAGCTCGGCTTGCCCGAACTGTCGCCGACAATCGGCATGTACACTTCCGAAGAACATTTCATGAACTTCCTGCCGGAGGCGCGTTGGCACCTCAAGAAAGACTTGCACTTTGAGCGCACGGAATACAACGCGGACTTGGGCTTGAGCTATCCGATTTTCTGGCTCGACGGCACGCAGTGGTTTATGAACAGTTACACAAGTGACGCCGACGCCTTTGAGCTGTGGAACGCGCGCAAGGACAAAATAAACTGGTCAAACGTCCTGGTGACGATGCACACGTCAAGCCCCGCCGTCTTGGAGCGATTCGACTGCCTGCCCTACGCCAAAAAGGCTTGCTTCGTGCCTTTTGAAACGGAGCTGGAGTCGGGCTTTTATCTCAGTCCCGCGCTTTGCGGCGGCAATCTGTTGCACGCGGCGGAAGGCGTCCTTTCGGGTGAAGTGCAAGCTTACGACGTTTGGGATTTGTTGCTTTACGGCAAGAAGACACCGCTTAAATAGAGCGCAAAAATTTTTTGGGGGAGTTGTTCAACGTGGGCATGAGCACCAACGCGGTTAGTAAACTCTGTTTGATGACGGGAAACGCCAATCCCGAATTGGCGGCGAAAATCGCCAAGCATATCGGCGTTGAGATCTTCGACACGTTCGTCGGACGCTTCAACAACGGCGAATCGCAAGTAATGATTAAAGACAGCATTCGCGCCAAGGATATTTTTATCGTCCAGCCGACTTCGCAACCTGTCAACGATAACTTGATGGACTTGTTGATTATGGCGGACGCGTGCAAGCGGGCTTCTGCGCACTCAATCACCGCCGTCGTCCCGTATTACGCCTACGCCCGCCAAGACCGCAAGACGCGCGGTCGTGAGCCCATTTCCGCCAAGCTCGTCGCCAACTTGATGGTCGCGGCGGGCATGAACAGGGTTTTGACTGTCGACTTGCACGCGGGACAAATTCAGGGTTTCTTCGACATTCCCGTCGACCATTTGAAGGCCGCGCCCGTCCTTGCCGACTATTTCAAGGGACGAGATTTCGGCGACGATTTGGTTGTCGTTTCGCCCGACCTCGGCGGCGTTACTCGCGCGCGCGAATTGGCGGACTATCTCAAGTCTCCGATTGCCATTATCGAAAAGCGGCGTCCGCGTCCCGGCGAAGCGGAAGTCATGAGCATTATAGGCGAAGTCAACGGCAAAGTCGCGCTTATGATTGACGACATCGTTGACACGGCGGGCAGTCTCTGCGAAGGCGCGAAGGCTCTCAAGCGGCTCGGCGCGAAACAGGTTATCGCCGCGTGCACCCACGCCGTCCTCAGCAAGAACGCCGTCGAAAAAGTCAACAACTCCGAAATTGAGCAGCTCGTCATCACCGACACAATTGCCCTGCCGCCCGAAAAGCAATCGCCCAAAATCACCGTGCTCAGCATGGCAGAGGCTATCGGCGATGTTATCTTGAATATTCAGTCGCACCGCTCGGTCAGCGTGCTGTTTAAATAAGTTGCGATAAAAATTCCTTCGGCGGTGAGCATTCGCCGCTGATTTTTTTCCAAGGAGGAATTTCTATGCCGACACCGCAGCAAGAGCGCATGGACAGATTGGAAGAACGCATAGACCGACTGGAGGCGCGCATTGACAAAATCGAAGCCCGCGTTGACAAGCTCGACAAGAAACTCGACGCGCTCGGCGATAAGACGGACACCAATCGGCGGCTCCTGCCGAACATTTCGACCGTTGACCTTTCGTATGTCGGCATTACACTCGGCGTAATGTACGCTTTGTTTCTCAAATAACACAGGAGGCAAATTTTTTATGTCAGCTGAAAAAATGCAGTTCCAAGCCGAAACCAAAAGGCTCCTCGACCTTGTTGTCAACTCAATCTACACGAACAAGGAAATTTTCTTGCGCGAACTCATCTCGAACGCAAGCGACGCCCTCGACAAGCTCAGAATCGAATTGCTCACCAACAAAGACCTCGTCGACGACTTCGATCCCGAAATTTTCGTTATCCCCGACGCCGACACCGAAACCGTCACCGTCAGCGACAACGGAATCGGCATGACGCGCGAGGAAGTCATAAACAACATCGGCACCATCGCCAAGAGCGGCACCAAAGATTTTCTCGACAAGATTCGCGAAGCCTCCAACGCCGCCGCGCAGGAACTTATCGGTCAATTCGGCGTGGGCTTTTATTCTGCGTTCATCGTCGCCGAAAAGGTTGAACTTATCACGCGCAAGGCGGGCACCGCGCAAGCCGTCAAGTGGACGAGCGACGGCGCGGGCGAATACGAAATCGAAGACTGCGACAAAGACACGCACGGCACGACCGTCATTTTGCACCTCAAGCCCGAATTCTGCGGCGAAGACGAATACGACTTCACCGACATTTATCAGCTTGAACGCCTTATCAAAAAATATTCCGATTTCGTGCGCTACCCCGTCAAGATGAGCTTTGAAATCAAGGGCAAGCCCGAAGACAAGCCCGAAATCGAAATCCGCACGGTCAATTCAATGAAGCCGCTGTGGACGCGCAACAAGTCCGAACTCACGCGCGAAGACTACGACGAATTTTTTAAGCAACAGCTCCACGAGTGGGAGGCACCGCTTGAAGTCTTCCACATCAAGGCGGAAGGCACCGTCGAATACACCGCACTGCTTTGCATACCCAAGCACGCCGCGTACAATTTTTATTACACCGACTACGAAGCCGGCTTGCAGCTTTATTCGCGCCACGTGTTCATCATGGACAAGTGCAAAGACTTCCTGCCCGAATATCTGCGTTTCGCCAAAGGGCTGGTTGATTCGCCCGACCTGCCGCTGAATATTTCCCGCGAAATTCTTCAGAAAAGCACCGAAGTCAAAGTTATCGGCAAGGCGTTGGAAAAAAATATCCTCCGTCAGCTTGCCAAAATGCTCAAGGACGACCGCGCCAAGTACGAAGAATTTTGGAACGAGTTCGGCAAGTCGCTCAAAATCGGCGTCTACAACAGCATGTTCGACACAAAGGTCAAGGACAGCTTGAAAGATTTGCTCCTGTTCCAAACGTCCAAGGACGATAAATTTTCGACGCTTGCCGAATACGTCGAACGTATGCCCGAATCGCAAAAGAAAATCTACGTCGCGCCCGGCAAAGACGCCGAGGCTGTCGGGCGAATGCCGCAAATGGAATTGTTGCGCGATCGCGGGCTTGAAGTCATTTATTTGACTGACCCCGTCGACGAATTCACGATTCAAGTCCTGCACAACTATGCCGAAAAAGAATTCCAATCGATAACCCGCGAAGATTTTGAACTGGACGACGCCGAATCGCAGAAAGTCAAAGCCGAAGTCGAAGAGATTGCCAAGTCGCATGAAGATTTGCTCAAGGATGTCAAGGACGCGATTGGCGACGACGTTAAGGAAGTACGCTTGACTTCGCGGCTTAAATCCGGCGCGGTGTGTCTCGTCACGGGCGAAGGCGGTCCTTCTCTGTCCATGGAAAAAACTTTCGCCAACATGAAAAATCCTCTGTTCAAGGCGACGCAGATTTTGGAACTCAACCCGAATCACGCCGTCTTCAAGAAGCTGGAAAGCCTGCACGCGCTCGGCAAGGACGCGCCCGAATTCAAAGACCTGTGCACGACGCTTTACTCGGTTGCGTTGCTTATCGAAGGCGTCCTGCCCGACAATCCCGCAGCTCTCGCCGGCAAAGTTACCGACCTGCTCACGAAATGAAAATCGCTTGACGAATAAGCCGCCTTGCCTTAAGCTTAAAAAAATTTCCGGGAGGGATTCTTATGAGCAGACTGCTTATTTCGGAGGATCGCAAATCGGTCATCATGGTTATCGGCGGCAAGGGCACCGACATTTCTTGCGACGGCAAGCCCATGAACTTTTTGACGGCGAACACCACTGACGCCGCGCAGGAAAAGCACGTCCCGCAAGTGACGGTCGACGGCAAGAAAGTTTCCGTCAAGGTCGGCAGCGTTGCGCACCCCATGACGGACGCGCATTTGATTCAGTGGATTTACCTGCAGACCAAACGCGGCGGGCAATACGTGCACCTGAGCGCGACCGACAAGCCCGAAGCCGAATTCGTCGTTGCTGACGGCGACGAGCCCGTTGCCGCCTATGAGTACTGCAACCTGCACGGACTGTGGAAGGCGGACATCGCCTGACAGGGGGCGATTATCATGGCGGACAACAATAACAACAACCTCGACGAACGCGTCACGAACTTGGAAAGACAAGTGGCGATCGTGGCAACTAAGGTGGACGCTTTGTCCGATAAAATCGACTTGGTCGTAAGCGAAATGCAAGCGAACCGAGTGCGTCAAGATGCTGACATGCGCGAAATTCGGGCAAGTATCGACGGCATGGGCAAACACGTCCGCAACTTGGCAATTACTTCAATGGCGGCTATCGGCGGTATGGCCATTGCCGTCGCAGCAATGGTTGTCGCCATGCTCATGAAGTAATCGTTTCTTCGCAACAAAAAAGCCCCTCGCAACGGAGCGGGGGGCAATTTTTTTATTCGTAATCTGTGGAAGAAATTATCGGCTCGAAGTCGGCAAAATTGAAATCGGCGGGCGTGTTGACAGTCGGGGCGGGCAACAGAAAATTTTTCCCGCCGAAGTCGGGCTTGCCGTCCTTGTCGTCGAAGGTCGTGCGGCACTTCGGATAGGACGCGCAGCCCCAGAATACGCCGTTCTTGCCGTTGCGCTTGACAAGTGCGGAGCCGCATTTCGGACACTTGAAGACGCCTTCCGCCTTGGCAAATTTCGCAGTCGTCGCCGCCTTAACCAGCTCGCTCGTGAACTTGACTTGACCCGCCAAAAAATCTTCAAGTGTGCCGTCGCCCGCGCTCATGGAGTGAAGTTTGTCTTCCCAAATCGCCGTCGCGTCGGGATAAGTCATTGCGTCGGGCAGAGCGTCAATCAACAGGTAAGCGCGTTCGGTCGGTTGCAAAATTTTTTTTGTAACCTTCAAAAAGCCGCGCCGAATCAAGTCGTCGATAATCGCGGCGCGCGTTGCCTCGGTGCCGATGCCGTAAACGTCTTTGAGTTGCTTTTTCGCGTCGGGATTCTTAACGTACTTGTGAATGTCCTTCATGCCCTGCACCAAGCTCGACGACGTGAAACGCTTGGGCGGCGTCGTGGTGCCCTGTTTGAGCGCGCTTGACTTGTGTTGAACGCCGTCGCCGGTCTGCATTTGCGGCAAGAGGATTTCGGGTTCAGCTTCGTTATCGGCTTTGACCTTCTGCACAACGTAGAATTCGCGCCAACCCGCTTGCTTGACGACCTTGCCGCGCGCCGTGAAGGTCTCGCCTTTGTACTTGACTTCGACAACGGTTTCGTCGTAGGCGTGCACGGGATAGAATTGCACGGCGTAGTTTTTGGCGATAAGGCTGTAAACGTTAAACTCGGCGGTCGTCAGGCTTATCGTCAAAGGCTTGCGCGTCGGGATGATGGCATGGTGCGCCGAAATTTTTTTGTCGTTCCAAGCGCGGCTTTTAATCGCGGCGTCGGCGTGCGTGAACAAGTTTTGCAGGACGTCGTTGCCCAAACGTTTCAAGTTGTCCAAAATCGTCGACGCGTCCTTGAACTGAACCGTCGGCAAGTATTCGCAATCGGAGCGCGGGTAGGAAGTCAGCTTTTTCTCGTAAAGGCTCTGCGCGGCGTCGAGGACTTGTTGGGGCGTGTAGCCGAACGCCCTGCCCGCCGCCACCTGCAAAGTCGAAAGCGAAAACGGCAACGGCTGCGACTCCTTGCGCTCGGTCGTCTTGTACACGGAGATTTTTCCGTCGAACGGCGCGGCTGAAAATTTTTTTACCAGCTCTTCGGCAAAAGCTTTTTCGATTAATCGTCCTTCGCTGTCGAAGGCGGGCAAGTCGAGCATTTTCTTCGACGGCTTGAATTGCGCGACGAAATCGCCGTTGGCGTGCGCGAACGTCACCCGTATCGTGAAAAAGTCCACGGGCTTGAAGTTTACAATCTCGCGTTCGCGGCGGACAACCAAGGCAAGTGTCGGCGTCTTCACGCGCCCGATAGGCAAAACCACATCGTGACCGAGCCGCCGAGCCGCCAACGTGTACGCCCGTGAAAGATTCATGCCGATAAGCCAATCTGCGCGGCTGCGTGCCAGCGCGGACTGCTTGAGGTTAAAAAATTCGGCGTTGTCGCGCAGGGCTGCATTGGCGCGGCGGATACTAATTTCGTCCAGCGCGTTGAGCAGAATTCGCTTGACGGGCTTCTTGTTGCCGACGTAATCAAGCACCTCGTCGACAAGCAACTGACCTTCGCGGTCGGGGTCGCCGGCGTGCACGATAACATCCACATCTGCGCGGCGAATCAGCTCCTTGACGATTTGAAACTGCTCCGCCGTATCGGGATTGACTTCGAGTTTCCATTGGCGCGGAATAATCGGCAAATCGTCGGCGCGCCATGATTTATACTTCGGGTCGTAAGCGGCGGGCTCAACCTGTTGCAACACGTGACCGACAAGCCACGTCACGACGCCGCCCGCCGTAAGTATGAAACCTCTGCCCTTGCCTTTGACTTGCAGGCAGGCGGCAAGTTCGCGCGCCATCGACGGCTTTTCGGCTATGTAAAGTTTCAAAGCACTCACCTCGTCAGGTTATCTTCGCCAGCGTCGCGAAAATCGAGCGAATCAACTTGGCGCGCTCTTCCGCCGATATTTGCTCCGACGCCTCCGATTTGTAAAGATTCGCCGACATTTGCGCGATTAGTTCTGCCTCGCGCCGCGTGATTAAGTTGCTTTTCAGCAGGAAGTCGAGCATCGATTTCACTTCGGCGAACGGCGTGCGTTGGTCGATTCCGTTTATCATATCGCGATAAAGCACTTGCTTTTGGTCGATTTCCTGCGGTATCAGCGCAATACGAGCAATGCGAATGTAGCCGCCGAGCCCGCGCCGCGATTCGACTGTAAAGCCCTTTTCGGTTGTAAATCGCGTACTGAGGACGTAGCTTATCTGCGACGGCGCGCAACTTATTTCGTCGGCAAGAGCCGTGCGTTTCAATTCGATCTGTCCGCCGGCGTTTTGCTCCAGCCTCTTGCGTATATATTCTTCAATCGTGTCTGCTTTGTTGTTCAGCATGATGATTCACCTCACATTGATATTTTGACATTATAGCCGTCGAAAGTCAAATCGGCAAGTGTCTGCCCTTTCGGCAGGAAATTTTCTTCGACGCGCAGAATCAAGCCAAAAAATTTTCACGGAGTTAAATGCGTATGAGACAAGCAATTTTCTTCGACAGAGACGGCGTCCTCAACGAGGAAGTCGGCTACCTTTGGGAAGTCGAGCGATTCAAATGGATTGACGGCGCGCGCGAAGCGGTTAAGCTTTGCAACGAACGCGGGCTGTTGGCGGTCGTCGTAACCAATCAAGGCGGCATTGCGCGCGGACTCTACACGGCGCGGGATGTCGACAACCTTCATGCCTTCATGCAACGCGGCTTGTCCGAAGTCGGCGCGCATATCGACGCCTTTTACTACTGCCCGCACCACCCCGAAGTCGTCGTCGAAAATTTCAACGTCGTGTGCGATTGCCGCAAGCCAAAGCCCGGCTTGATTCTGCGCGCGTGCAAGGAGCTTGACATTGACCCGGCGCGGTCGATTCTTTTCGGCGACAGTCAACGCGACATTGACGCGGCACAGGCGGCGGGACTTCGCGACGGAATTTTTTTTGCGGGCGGCAATCTTTTCGAAGCCGTCAAGGCCGAACTGGAGAACTTATGAGCAACTTTATCGAACTGGGAAAAAAAATCTACGACTTGAACAACCCGCGCGAGGCGCACCGATTTGCGGTGTTCGTGGCGCGTTGCCTTCTGCACCCGCAACGCATGAGCCGCCTTGAAAAATTCTTCGCGCAATCGGAGCTGTTGCGGCAAGTGGCGGCGGGCTACCCGTTTGTTTACGAACAGGCGACGCGGGCATTTTTTTATTATCGGTCGACGTTCGAAGAGCGGGCGCGGCTTATCGAAGACAACATGCGATTTTTATCGGCGCGCTTTAACGATGATTTCATGCTGAAACTTTACGGCGACAAGAAAATCGAACTGTGGCGTATGACGCTTGACGACGCGCTCGGCGACATGAATCTTGTCCTGTGCGCGGAGTCGGGTCAGCGCAAGGAGGGATTGGCCGCCGTCATGTTCAACTTGCCCGGCGAAGTTCCCGTTTATCAGATTTTGTTTTGGATAGCGCGACGCGGCGACGATTGGTCGATGTGGATCGGTGCCATGCAAGGTCCCAACGTCGACGACGCCAAGGATTTAGTCAAGCGCATTACCAAACGCTGTCACGCTTACCGCACGAAGAATTTGATTCTCTACGCCGCGCAGGCAGTGGCGCGTTCGTTCGGCGTGACGAAGATTTTCGCCGTCACCAATGAGGGCTACTACGCCAACAACCACTTACGCCGCGACAGGAAGTTGAAGACTTCGTTCAGCGACTTTTGGGCGGAGGCGGGCGGCATTCCCACCGACGACGCCAGATTTTATGAATTGCCGCTTAAAGAGACGCGCAAGACCGTCGACGAAATTCCGTCGCACAAGCGCGCGCAATATCGGCGGCGATTCGCGTTGCTTGACGGTTTGGAAGCGGCGATTGCCGAAACGTTGAGAGGGTTTAAACGTGCGGATAGCGATATTTGAAAACATAATGACGCCCGGCGGTCACGAGGTCGAGTTCGACAGGATTTTGGTCGAGGAATTTCGCGCGCTCGGTCACGCCGTCGAGTTTTACGTCCCCGAAAATTTTTCCTTCCAATTTGATTATCAAACGCCCGTCACGCGGCTCAAAGGCGACGCCGTCACCTACACGAACTCGCGCGGGCTCAAGAAACTTTTTGCGGCGGCGAAGCGCGAAATCAATCGGCAACGGTGGTACAGTCAGCTTGCCGACGCGCAAAAAAATTTCGACGCGCTGATAATCCCGACGTCGACGTATCGCTACTTGCGGGCGTTGAATCACAGCGCGTTGAAAAAAATTTCGGTACCGCTAATTTTCATTCTGCACGGCATCAATCCCGCTGAAGCTCCCAAATTCTTGGCGGCGGCGGACAAACTTGCGGCGAACAGGAACATCAAGCCCGTCGTGCTGACGTTCGGCGATTCGATCTTCGGCGAGCGGCGCGACAATGTTTACACGATTTACCCGCCGACGTACACCGCCAGAGATTTGCAAGTCGTGCCGAAAATTTCTGCGGCGGGCGAAGTGCTCAAGGTCGGATTTTTTGGTCAATACAGGCGCGAAAAAAATCTGCGCGGGCTGTTGGAAGTCTTCCTGCGCGGCAAGTACACGCGGCGAGTCGAATTGCAAGTTCAAGGCTCGACAATGCACGCCGAGGACGCCGACGACTTCGAGGCGATTATTAAGCAATACAGCGGCGACGAACGGCTGAGTTTCCTGCACAAGGGCTTAATCGGCGCGGAGTGGCAACGGGCGATTCTGAACGTCGACGCGTTGTTGATGCCGTATTCCGCGCCGCGCTATCGCTATCATTGGGGCGGCATGTTATTCACGGCGATAGGTTTCGGCAAGCCCGTCGTTGCAAGCGACGACATGAATCCCGAAGTCTTTGAACTGTATCGCGTCGGCGAGACATTTCCGAGCGGCGACCTTGACGCTCTTGCCCGCGTGCTTGAGGCTTTTATAAACGACTTCGACAAAAATTTTCCAACGTATTCGGCGAACCTGAAAGCGGCGGGCGAAGACTTTTCCCCAACGAATTTTGCGCGGCGGCTTGAACGAATTATGGAGGGCGCGTATGGCTAAAGTATCCGTGCTGATTTTGGCGAAGAACGAGGAAAAATTTATCGGCGCGTGCATAAAAAGCGTCGCCGGCTTCGCGGACGAGGTTGTCGTTATCGACGACTTCAGCAACGACGCGACCGCGCAGATTTCAGCCGATTTGGGCGCGCGTGTCGTGCAACGCGGGCTCAACGGCGATTGGGGCGGTCAACAGACTTTCGCGATTAAGCAGGCGCGCTTCGATTGGGTCTTCTTTATCGACGCCGACGAACGCGCCACGCCCGCGTTGACTGCCGCGATTAAGGACGTGCTTGCCCGCGACGACAAAAGCATTGCTTGGCGGACGGCACGGCTGAGTTACTTTTGGGGTCAACCGCTCAAACACGGCGGTTGGTTCCCCGATTACGTCACGCGGCTTTTCCCGACGGCGGGCAGTTACGTCACCGGCTTCGTCCACCCGCAAATTCATCACACCTGCGCAGAAAAGGATTTTCCCGAATCGGCGTACCTCGTTCACTACCCGTATCGCGACTGGAATCACTACTTCAACAAGTTGAACTTTTACACGACGCTTGCCGCGAAAAAGGCGCACGAACAGGGCAAGACGGCGGGGATTCTCGATATGATTCTGCACCCGTTGTGGGCGAGCTTTCGCATGTACGTCCTGCGCGGCGGCTTCCTCGACGGGCGAATCGGCTTCGTGCTTGCGGGCTTTCATTACTTCTACACCATGGCGAAGTACGTCAAGCTTTACTACTACGGCAAGGAAAATGTTCATGTGACGGAGGAGGCGGACGATGTTTAAAAATATTTTGGTCAACGCGCTGGTAAACTTGGGCGACGTGGTGCTGACGACTTCCGCGCTTGCGTTGATTAAGCGGCACTTCCCCGACACGCGAATCACCATGCTGGTCAAGCCCGTGGTCGCCGACGCCGTCATTGACAATCCCGTTGTCGACGACGTGATAATTTTGGACTACCGCGCCAAGGAAAATTCTTTCGGGAAGATGCGCGCGCTCGTCCGGGAGATTCGGCGACGGCAATTCGATTTGGCGATTTCGTTCGACCGCAAGCTTCGTCCCGCGCTGATAACGTTCTTTGCCGGGATACCGCGCCGCGTCTGCCCGTCAAAAGTCTTCGACGACAACAAGAGCCGCGTGACGTTGCTTTACACCGACGTGATTGACATTTCGCACGACCTGAACAAAACTTTGCAGGCGGAAACTTATCAGGAAATCGTCCGCAAATTTTTCAAGATTGACGGTCACGAGACGCCGCGCTTTCCGAAAAAGCCTTCACCCGTCGCCGACGCGTTGTTGAATCGCCTGCCGCCCGCGCAGTTCAAAATCGCGCTGTGTGTCAAGGGCACGTTCCCGCTCAAGACGTGGAGCAAGGATTATTTCGCCGAAGTCGTTGCCGAGTTGCGAAAGAGTTATGAGGCGGCGTTTTTTATTGTGGGCGCGCCGAACGACCGAGCTTATGCCGACGAAGTTATCGAGGCGATAGGCGGCGGTGTCGAAAATTTTTGCGGCGAAACATCATTAACTGACCTTGCCGAGTTGTTCCGCCGCGCAGATTTGTTTATCACGGTGGACACGGGCGCGACGCACATTGCCGCCACTACCGGCGTCAAGATGGTGACGATGTACGGTTGCACGAGCCCCGACCGTTGGCACCCCATTAATCCCAACGCTGTCGCCTTGACGAGCCGCGAGCCGTGTTGTCCGTGCACTTATCGCGCCGAAGAGTGTCCAACTTATCCCAAGCCCGCCTGCCTGCAAAACGTCACGCCCGCGCAGGTTTTGGACGCGGCGAAAAAATTTTTGGAGGCGTCATGAACATTTGTCTGCTGATTAAAGATTTTGCCGTCGGGAAGAAATTCCTTGCGGACGGACGCCCGACCAAAAGCGGCGCAGAAATTCACGGCGAAAATCACGCGCTGCAACTGATAAAGCTCGGACACCGCGTCACGCTCATGACGAAGAAAAGATTTTTCCACACGGCAGCGCGCGAAAATTTCAACGGCATAGACTTGGTAAGATTGCACCCGCCGTTTCGTTGGCTGGAAATTTTTTTGCGCCTGCTCACGACGCACCGCGACATCGACGCATTTTACATTATCGGCACGCCGAAATTTTCCGTCTGGGCGATTCTCTTCGCGCGACTGTTCAAAAAGCCCGTGACGTTGGCTCTGACCGGCAAGGCTGAAATTTTCGGCGCGGACTATTGGCGCAACAAAATCTTGGCGACGTGCACGCATTACGTTGCCACGACCCGCGAGATTCGCGACGGCTTTATCGAACGGGGCGGCATTGCGCCCGAAAAAATTTCAATCCTGCCGCACGGCATTGACACTGCCAAATATCCGCAATCGAACGAGGCGCGGCGGCGCGAGCTGAAAATTTCTCACGGCGTTGAACCTGCGCAGCGGGTGTTGCTGTTTTGCGCGCGAATCGTCCCCGACAAGGGAGTCGACACGCTGCAGGACGTGTGGC
>Ga0247609_10000498_pt1 | contig 54514 bp, 45 predicted proteins | sample 172DNAGHGlowgp2_FD_193487 | JGI IMG/M metagenome (GOLD analysis project Ga0247609, IMG submission 193487) | Sheep rumen microbial communities from Palmerston North, Manawatu-Wanganui, New Zealand - 1728 DNA GHGlow gp2 | ecosystem: Host-associated > Mammals > Digestive system > Stomach > Rumen ... | reverse complement strand
CGAGCAGAACGTGCTCACGTGTCTGAGGCATAGGACCGTCAGTAGCAGCAACTACGAGGATAGCACCATCCATCTGAGCAGCACCAGTTACCATGTTCTTCACATAGTCGGCGTGTCCCGGGCAGTCAACGTGAGCGTAGTGACGCTTAGCGGTCTCATACTCAACGTGAGCAGTGTTAATGGTGATACCACGCTCCTTCTCCTCAGGAGCATTATCAATCTGGTCGAAAGACTTAACTTCAGAGAGACCCTGCTTAGCCAGTACGGTAGTGATGGCAGCGGTCAGAGTAGTCTTACCATGGTCAACGTGACCAATTGTACCAATGTTTACGTGCGGTTTGGTGCGCACAAATTGTTCTTTAGCCATAGCTTTACTTGTTTATTGTTTTATTAATGAAATATTCCGATTTAAATCGTTTTCTCAAGAGCTGTTACTGAGATTTGAACTCAGGACCTCTTCCTTACCAAGGAAGTGCTCTACCACTGAGCTATAACAGCGAGTGAGCGGAAAACGGGGCTCAAACCCGCGACCCCCAGCTTGGAAGGCTAGTGCTCTATCAACTGAGCTATTTCCGCATTCCTACTTCCTTAGTGGAAGTGGGTGGTGATGGATTCGAACCACCGAAGGTAAAAACCAGCAGATTTACAGTCTGCCCCATTTGGCCACTCTGGTAACCACCCTTTTTGTTTTAGAGCCTTACGCCTCCTGTCTCTTTCCCTCGTCAGAGCTAGAACGAATTGACTTCGTCTATCCTCCTGCCTTCGCCAGAGCTAGAACGAATTGACTTCGTCTATCCTCCTGCCTTCGCCAAAGCTAGAACGAATTGACTTCGTCTATCCTCCTGCCTTCGCCAGAGCCTCTTGTCGGATTCGAACCAACGACCCCGAGATTACAAATCACGTGCTCTGGCCAACTGAGCTAAAGAGGCTTTTTCAAGCATCCGCTATCCGACGGAGTCTGTTATTATCGGAAAGCGGATGCAAAGGTAGGTATTATTTTTTAATTACCAAAACTTTTCGGCACTTTTTTTACCTATTACGTAATTTTTCCTTGAATTTCTGCAGTTGAACCTTCATGGAATCGACGCAAAGGTCGGTACTTTCCTCAAAAGTGTCGCTGACTTTCTCCACGAACAGGGTGTTTCCCGGTACGCTGACCGCAAGACTTACCTCCTTGTTCTGAGCGGTAGCAGGCTTCACTACTTTACACTGCACCTCCACCTTCTGAATTTCCTCAAATGATTTTTCCAACTTGGCGACTTTCTTTTCGATAAACGCCTGTAACTTCTCGGTAGCATCGAAGTGAATCGACTGAATCTTAATTTCCATAGTTACCTCCTGTTTTTTAGTTAAAGGTTACGCCCTTGGATGGGCTTTTTTATAAATTCGTTTTAGTTGCTCGAACGTGGTATGCGTATAGATCTCTGTCGTAGCGATACTCTCGTGTCCGAGCAGTTTCTTCACACTTTCCAAACCGGCACCGTTATTAAGCATGGCCGTAGCGAACGAGTGTCGCAGCACATGTGGCGTACGGGTTTGCTGCGTAGTCACCAGCGTCAGGTTGTCACGGACGATGTTTGTCACCATCGTGCGCCCCACCCTTTTCCCCTTGTCATTGACGAAGAGCGCATGGTCTTCGCGAACCAGTTGCTCATCACGCTTACTGACGTACTGCAGGATGGCCCGTTCCAGTTCCTCGCCAAACGGCACCAGCCGCTGCTTGTTGCGTTTGCCAGTCACCTTCAACTGGTGCTGAACGAAATCGACGTCTTCGTCGTCCAGTCCGATGAGTTCCGCCAGGCGGATGCCCGTCTCATAGAATACTAATAATATGGTACGCGCACGTACATCTTTAATATTAGAAGCATCCCACTGCTTCTCATCGAGCAGTTCGTCCATCTCCTTCTCTCGCACGAAGTGCGGCAACGGCTTCTCTTTCTTCGGACCCTTCACGACATGCGCCGGGTCTTTGGCCACCAGTTTTCTCGACAAGGCAAAACGAAAAAACGAACGCACGGCACTCAAACAGTTATTCACCGTTGATGCCATGGCGCCGTTATCCATCATGCTCTCCATCCAGTCACGGATGACGTCAGAATCTACCGACTCCCACGAGAGATGACTATCTTTATTCTTGAAATACGCTTCGAACGTCCTCAGGGCCTCTTCGTAGCGTTGCACTGTGAGTACGGAGCGGTTCCGCTCATAGCGCAAGTAGTTCAAAAATCGTTCTACCATCATTGTCGTTGCACCGTTGGTGTCTTATTTCGGCAACGAATTTACGGAAAAAATTTCAAACTACCAAATTTTCGGAGATTTTTTTAATCTTCGACGGTTCTCAGCTTCTGTACGTAAATAGCGTGTTCCATCTTCAGGCGCTTCAGTACAGAGGGCTTGTCGAACTGCTGACGGCGGCGGAGTTCCTTTACAACGCCCGTCTTCTCAAACTTTCTCTTAAACTTCTTGAGAGCCCTTTCGATGTTCTCGCCTTCTTTTACAGGTACAATAATCATTGCTTTTTCTTCTTATTTTTATGTTAGACTTATTCTTTATGCCCAAGGGGGCCAAAAATGCGGGTGCAAAGGTACTGCTTTTTTACATAACAACCAAGTTTTTAACCAAATATTTCATTATTTTGGTCATAATTTGTTGAATTATTGCCTATTTCTCAGGATATTGCCTCATATCTGCTGACGAGACTTCATTTCCAGATAGCGATTGATAACATCGACGGAAAGGTTCTGCGGGGTGGTGAGCAACGACAGGATGCCATGCTGACGGAGAGTGGAGACGATGAGGCGCTGCTCATAGACGAAGCGGTCAGCCATCACCTGGCGGTAATAGCTCTCGGTGGAACGGTGCGTGGTGAGCGGAGCGTGGTGAGTGGAGATATACTCCTTCAGTTCCTCATCCTCGAAGAAGACCACGAGCAGGCGATGCCGTTTGTTGAGTTGTTGGAGATACGGCAGTTGGCGTTGCATGCTAACCAGGCCGGTGAAGTTGGTATAGAGCACCACGAGCGAACGCTTGGTGACATGTTTGTTGAGATTTGCCACGAGTGCCGAATAGTCCGTCTCGCCGAACTCCGTCTGCTGGGCATAGAGTGTCTCCAGGAGCGTCTGCATGTGACCTGGCCGCCGCGAGGCAGGCACAAAGGTGTCGAAGTCGTTGCTAAACGTTGCCAGTCCTGCACGGTCTTCTTTATACATTGCCACATACGACAAGACCAGTGAGGCATTGATGCTATAGTCAAGAAGTGTCATGCCCCGAAACGCCTGCTGCATGACACGTCCTTTGTCTATTACATTATAGATCTGTTGCGAACGCTCATCCTGATAGACGTTCACCATCAGTTTCGAACGACGTGCCGATGCCTTCCAGTTGATGGTACGGAAGTCGTCGCCCGTCACATAGTCCTTGATTTGTTCAAAATCGGTATGGTGCCCCACCCTGCGTATGCGCTTAATACCCATCTCCGTGAGGTTGTTTGAGATGGCGAGCAGCTCGTATTGATGCAGCATCAGGAAAGAGGGATAGACCTTAACATCATGCGCCTCGCAACAGGTGAAGCGGCGTCGTAGCAGTCCTATGGGCGAAGCCACAAACACACGTACCCGTCCGAAGCCATACACCCCACGGTGTGTTGGTCGCAGGCTGTACCTGATGGTCTTTGCCTCAGCCTGAGGGATGTATGCCTCGAAGGAGACATCCCGACGCTGGAAGACAAACGGTATCTCGTCAACCACCTCCACCCGTATGGGGAAGCGGTAGTTGTTTTCCACACGAATGCGAACCACATTCTCATCACCATTCGAGAAGCGGTCGGGCAACTGGCGGAAAGCCAATAGCTGCTGGTTGCTGGCTGCTGGTTCCCGGTTCTCACCCGCTTTTTGACTTCTAATATGTACCCATAACAAAATGGCGTCGGTCAAGACTGCCACCACAAAGAGTAACAGCAACAGTCGTCCGACAAGGAACATCGGACTCCACAGGTAGCCGCTGGCCAAAGGAACATCGGACTCCACAGGTAGCCGCTGGCCAATACCAAGACGACGACGCAAAGGGCAATATAGAATCTACGCGAGAGGAACACGCTGTTTTAGTTTATTTATAGATATTATAGTTTTTATAGATATTATAGATTCTACTTCGGGACTTCGACTTTGTCAATCAGGCGCTGCGTCACCTTCAGCGGCGTATGTCCCTCCATTTCTGCCTCGGCAGTCAGAATGAGACGATGCTGGAGGATGCTGGGGGTGACAAACTTGATATCCTCGGGCGTCACGAAATCACGACCGGAAAGCAGAGCAAAGGCCTTCGATGCCTGTAGCATGGCGACGGAAGCACGGGGTGAAGCACCCAGGAACACAGCCTTCGACTGACGGGTCTGCTGCACGATGGCAGCGATATAACGCATCAGCGACGGTTCCACAAAGACCTTCTGCAACATACCACGCAACTGGAGCAGTTCGGCATGGGTCAATACGGGTTCCACCTCGTCCAGACGCGTCAGTCTTGCGTTGGAATGATGACGTTCCAACACCTCCACCTCCTCGTCAATCGAGGGATACCCCATGGTTATCTTCATCAGAAAACGGTCTGTCTGTGCCTCTGGCAACTTGTAGGTACCCTCCTGTTCCACAGGGTTCTGCGTAGCCAGGATGGTATAGACATCCCCCATGCTGTAGGTTGTGCCGTCAATGGTCACCTGCCGTTCTTCCATCACTTCGAAGAGTGCTGCCTGCGTTTTGGCTGGTGCGCGGTTGATCTCATCGACGAGGACGATATCAGCAAATACCGGACCCTGATGGAACTCAAACTCACTGGTTTTCATGTTGAACACCGTTGTACCCAGCACGTCACTCGGCATGAGGTCCGGTGTGAACTGCACACGGCTGAACTTCGTATCGATGAGTTTGGCAATGGTACGTGCCAGCAGTGTCTTAGCCACGCCGGGCACACCCTCTATGAGCACATGGCCGTCGGCGAGGATGGCTGTGAGAATCAGATCGACGGTGAGTCGCTGTCCCACGATGACCTGCGAGATACGTTCACGCAACAGTTGAATCTTCTCAGCAAACTGTGTCAAGTCGGTCCTTGGCTGGGGCTGTGGGATGGGGGGAACATTCATTTCTTCCATAGGTCTTATAAATTTTTAATAATCCAATTCATCTGGTCTATATATTTTTTCATCTCCTTGCGGCTAATCTCTGTTTCCTCATCAGCAGCAGCCAACAGGCGCAACCGCTGTATGAGTGTCCGGATTTCCTGTTCGTCAATGGCCGTCAAGCGTGCCAGGGTAGGCAGGGTGATATCATCCTCCGTATCGTCGGTCACATCCACATGGACGGTACGGCGCAGCTCCTCGGCGAAATAGGTCCATTTCCTGACGACGAGCGAACGACGTTCCTTGCTGTGGTAATAGAGGGAGCCCACCAGATTGATAAACTCCAGGGAGTGGTTCTCGGGGGCTTTCTCTATGGGGATGACTCGCTGGCGGCGACGCCCTTCAAAGACGAGGAACAGCAATGCTCCGATCATCAGCGTATAAAGCGCCCAGCGCAGAGGGGGCTGTGAGATGATGTAACGCAAGGGAGTCTGCTCCGTCTCGTCATACTTCGGACAGTAGGTCTGGGTACGGACGATGGGCAGGTGCTTCATCAGGGAGAGGCAACGCAACGTGAATCCGAAGGTGCGGTTGTGGTCATCATCCTGATCAACCACCGCATAGTTGGTGAACATCAGCGGCACACAGATATAGGTAATATATCCCTTGCCCTGCCGCATCGTGGCGGAGAGCAGATAACCATCCTTATTGAGCGCCTGCTTGTCGAGGGGAGTACGTATCGTAGCGTGCGCTGAATCGACTTCAAAACCGAACCGGTGCGTCAACAACGGGTTGAACACCGCATAACGCTGGGGCTTGTAGCCCAGCGTGTCGCTCACCCACCTCAGCGTATCACGTTCCTTATTATACTTCACGAAGTTCTGCAGGTCGAACGTGTTGCCGGAACCCCAAATCCGCAAGCCTAACGTATCCTTGGCAAACGACCCCAGGTCATGGGCTACCAACATGACGTGCGAACCATTGTTCGCCATGCTAAATATGGCTTTCATCTCGGCAGGAATCAGGTTCATCTGGTCAGCCACCACCAATATGCCACGCTTCTTCATGCTGTCCTTTGCCAGCTGATACAAAGAGCTGTCCGTAACGGTATAGCCTTGCGGCATGGTCTTTGCCAGCATGCTGTCGAAGAGGTAACAGCCAAACGGTTGCTTGTCGGCATGATGGAAGGTGGGCTTCCACGAGAAGTTCTTCGGCAGCTGCAACTCCACGATAAACATCACCACCAGAAATACGAGGATGCCTACGACAAACCAACGGTTCAACTTCATGCGTCACCTCCTTTCTGATGTGAAGCGTGAAGAGCGAAGAGAGAAGTATAAGCAGTTGCTAATTCTTCGTACACCTCGGGCGTAGCCTCAAAGTTACCGTAGCGGATACGTAGGAAGTGACGTGTCATGCGTAAGAATGCCTCATCTGTACATTCATAGGTATATTGTGTAGGAGTCTTATGCAGCTGCCAGTCTATGCGACCGTTTTCCGTTAACATTTTCAGGGTCTGCAAGTATTTCAGACGTACCGCCTCCCGGTAGTCCTTGCGTTCCAAGGCCTGACGGATAGCCTTATCGAAATCAATGCCATAGATGGTATCCTCCTCTACCTCATAGTCCAAACGGTCATTTTTCCCGCGTCCGAAGAGTCCGGGACGGTACTTATAGAGCAACCATCCACCAACGACCAGCAACACCACAGCAATGACGGCGAAGACAATCCATGACAACTCATACTGCATCGCATCGTGGAAGGCCTCGGACAGGAAGCCCATGATGACTTGAAAGAGCCATTCCCAGATGGTCTGCTGCGGTTCAATCAGTTCCCTGTTGTAGTCAAATGCCGCGTCCTGCTGCCACGCAGCAATGCGGGCAGTATCACAAACGAGGGTATCGACAGGAAGAGACATGAGTTATCAGTTATCGGTTATCAGTTAGAGATTCTCGAAGTTACGGATATTCGACTCCACCGTGATGCCATCCAGTTTCTCGGCAGCATGGCCATAGAGGAAAGCTGCACCGACGATTACGGCCGACGAGGCGATATAGCCGCCATAGCACTCCAGCACGCCTGTCAGGTAAGTACCGAAGCTAAAGAACACACTTTCCGTCCAAGAGCCGTCCAGACCATCCAGTCCCAAGCCGAAGAACATCTTGATGAAGAACATAATAGCCCAGGGCATTGTCACAAACTGTGTCACGATATTGATGATAAAATACAGGATAAACATGACACCAACCGTACCAATCCACGTGCCGAATCCCAGACGAAGACCTTTCTTTACGGCTCCCATGAATGTCTGTTTGTCTTCAAAGACATAAACCGGTGTGATGAGGGACAATGGGGGAGCAAAACAGATGGTGAAAACCAAGACGACAATATAGACCAGGAAGATGAGCGCCGGCGTTATCATTGCCGCCAATGCAATGAGTCCGCCCATCACAAGCAACAAGACAATACCCACTACAGCACCTGCCAGCATCAGGATAACGGAACGCTTCAACGAGAGGAAGAAATCCGGTTTGAGGTCCTGCCATGTCAAGGCTGTCAGCTGGCCGTCGCCACGCTCATAGCGCCTCATCACGCCATAAACCACAGCATACATGAAGACGGCACCTATCATATACAGTCCCAGAAAAGCGCCCAGATGCAGTACCATCGACAGAATACCAGATACAGAGGGCTCGCCGGCAGTTTTCGTTATACCACTAATCAGATCAATATAGCTGCCCATAAAGCCGTTCAGACTGAGGGCCTGCACTAACGACAGAGGGAGCAGGAAATAAGTGAGGTACAACAACAATGGTTTCCAGTTCTGACGCAAGTAGTCCATGACCACCGAAAGCCGCTGTCCGAAGTCCCGTACGACATATAAGCGTATCTTTTCCATTTTTTGTTGAAACATATCCATTTGGCAATTAACAATTTATGGTTTGACTCTATTTATTTCCTTATTTGTCATTTCCTTACCCGCCCTCATCGGCAGATAGAAGTAATAATACAATATAAATAATGCTGAAGCGACAATGATTGCCAGCCTCGGCCACGTGCCCCACTCGGTATGACGGGTAGCAAAGCCCTCAATGAAAGCTGCCGTAATGAACACAGGAACAGTTCCCACGATAATCTTCAACCCCCGACGGGCTGCCTGCATGAACGACGTCATGCGTCCATAGGTGCCTGGCATCAGCCAGCCGTTACCCAGTGTGATACCTGCTGCCCCAGCCACGATGATGGCCCATATCTCCAAGGTGCCATGCAACCAGATGGCCAGCATCGACTCAAAGCCCAGGCCCTGTTGGAAGAAGAACGTCTGGAACGAGCCCAGCATCACTCCGTTCTGAAACAGCAGGAAACCTGTTCCCAGACTGGTAAGTACGCCATACACGAAGACCAGGAAGGAAACCTTCACATTATTAAACGTGATACCCAGGAACATCTCCGTCTGACCACCGCTGTCATAGACTGCCATCGGAGCCCCTTTTTCTATATTCTGCAACGTCATATCCACATACTGGTCGCCCAGGATGAGTCGGGCGAAGCTGTCGTCACCCAACTGGGAAACCATGCCAATGACCACACTGACGGCAAAGATGACGAACGACGTCAGCAGGGCATGACGAGCCTCATAGATGGTCTGGGGTATCTCCTGTGTCCAGAACGTGAGCAGACGCGACACGTTTTCACGTTTGTTCCGGTATATCTTGTTATGCAGGGCAGAAGCAAGGTCGTTCAGGTAGAGCGTGATGCGGGAATTGGGGTAATGTGTCTGTGCAAACGCCAGGTCGGTCGTCAGGTCGATATAAGTATCTGCCTGACGGTCGGGAGTAGCATTGATATCGCCCTCAACGATGAGTTCCATATCACGCCACTTCTCAATATTCTGCCTGATAAACGTTACTTCCTTCATACCTTGCAAAAAACTTTGGCAAAAGTAATAAAAACTTTTTAGTTCTCCGTTTTAGAGTTGTCAGTTTTTTTATTGAAGTATTGCCCTTTAACTCCTTTTAACTCCCCCGAACAACTTTAACTCCCTAAAAAGTAATACCTTTGTCCCGAATTCATCGTAATCATAAAGGACAAAGAGACATGGCAAGTTCAAGCATCCTTACCGGACAGTTCGTCCGCATCCGGCAGACATCCGCCAGCGTTGGTGAGCGTATGCTGGCACAGCTCATAGACTGGGCCATACAGGGAGCATGGCTTTTCGGTACCATGTACGTTTACATCAGCTATATCGAGTCGATGCTGAAATTCTCCGAAGACCTTAAGATTATCCTCTTGTTCGTGGTCATCATCCTTCCCACCCTCTTCTATGCACTTATCTGCGGACTGTTTGCCAACGGCCAAACCATCGGAAAGCACCTGCTGAAGCTACGTGTGGTCAGGACCGACGGCTCCATGCCAGGCATCGGTTCATACCTGTTACGCTGGCTGTTCATGCTGATTGACGGTCCCGTCATGTACGGTCTGGGGGTGCTTGTCATGGTACTTAACAAAGACAACCGCCGACTGGGAGACCTGGCAGCCGGCACAATGGTCATCAAAACCGGCATCTACCGCCGTCTGCAGGTAAGCCTCGAAGAATTTGCTCCTTTCTCACGCAACTACCGTCCCGCCTATCCTGCCGCCGAGAACTTGTCGCTGGAGCAGGTAAACCTCATCAGTCAGACGCTCAGTCTGAAAGACAACGACCAGCGTATCCACGCACTGGCTGAACAGGTAAAGCGCACTTTAGGCATTAGCCAAGTCCATGAAAGTGACGACACAACCTTCCTCTGGCATGTCCGTCGTGACTATCAGTATTATGCACTGGAGGAGATATAAAAAACGTTCCCGAAAAACGGAAACGGGCCAAAACAAAGAAAGACGTATGGAAATTTTGCAATACGGGTTTAGCAAACTAATATATTTTCAGAAAATATAACAAAATAATTGACCTCAAACAATGGTTTATTGACAAAAACGTTGTATCTTTGCAGACAGAATTTATATATAAATAATATCGTATAATTGTAATTTATTATGGCATTTTTAACTAACGACAAACTGACCATCGTCGGCGCAGCCGGCATGATTGGCTCAAACATGGCTCAGAGCGCCCTGATGATGGGTCTGACTAACAACATTTGTCTTTATGACGTTTTCTCACCCGAAGGTGTAGCAGAAGAGATGCGCCAGAGTGGTTTTGACGATGTGAACATCGTAGCCACCACCGACGCCAAGGAAGCTTTCACTAACGCCAAGTACATTATTTCTTCTGGTGGTGCGCCCCGTAAGGAGGGCATGACCCGTGAAGACCTGCTGGCCGGCAACTGTAAGATTGCCGAAGAGCTGGGTAAGAACATCAAGACTTTCTGCCCCGACGTGAACCACGTCGTCATCATCTTCAACCCTGCTGACCTTACAGGTCTCGTAACCCTGCTGTATTCTGGTTTGAAACCCGGTCAGGTAACTACGCTTGCTGGCCTGGACACCACCCGTCTGCAGTCGGCACTGGCCAAGAAATTCGGTGTGATGCAGAACGAGATTTCCGGTTGCGCTACCTATGGTGGACATGGTGAGCAGATGGCCGTCTTCGGCAGCCATGTAGAGATCAAGGGTCGCAAGCTGACCGACATCATCGGTACTGCCGAGTTCCCCGCCGAGGAGTGGGAACAGATGAAGAAAGACGTCACACAGGGTGGTGCTGCCATCATCAAACTGCGCGGCCGTTCTTCGTTCCAGAGTCCGTCCTACCTCTCTGTTGAGATGATTCGTGCTGCCATGGGTGGTGAGCCGTTCCGTTTCCCCGTTGGCACTTATGTCAAGACAGACAAGTATGACCACATCATGATGGCTATGAAGACGAAGCTCAGTCCAGCGGGTGCTACCTACGAGGTTCCTCAGGGCACAGCCGAGGAGAACGCCAAGCTGGATGCCTCTTACGAGCACCTCTGCAAGATGCGTGACGAGTTGGTTACGCTGAACATTGTGCCGCCTATTTCTGAGTGGAACAAGATTAATCCGAACCTGTAATTTAGTTTAGAGCTGAGAGTTGATAGTTTAGAGAAATTCTATGGCTTTAATTAAGAGTTACAAAGGTCTCGCTCCCAAATGGGGGCGAGACTGTTATTTCAGCGAGAACGCCACCATTGTGGGTGACGTGACGATGGGCGACGAGTGCTCGGTATGGTTTAATGCGGTGGTACGCGGTGATGTGGCTCCCATCACCATCGGTGACCGCACCAATGTACAAGACGGTAGTTGCATCCACGTAACCCACGACACAGGTCCGACGCACATTGGCAGTGACGTGACCATAGGGCATAACGTGACGGTGCATGCCTGTACCATTCACGACGGCGCACTCATCGGTATGGGTTCCACGCTGTTGGACGGTTGTGAGATTGGCGAAGGTGCCGTGGTAGCTGCCGGTGCCCTGGTATTACAGAATGTGAAGGTCGGAGCCCACGAGATATGGGGCGGTGTGCCTGCCAAATATATCAAGCCCACCCGACCAGGTCTGACAGACAATGCCAAGCATTACGTGGAATACTCGAAAGAATATCTTAAAGAGTTGAAAGCTGAGAAATCAGAGAATATAGATTAGAAACAGTGGATATGAAGAAAGGCTTATCATTTTGCGCAGCGCTACTATGCAGCATAGCGCTTTTCACATCGTGTCTGGGTGACAACGATTCAGACAACACAACAGAAGGTCTGACCAAAGAGCAGATACATACTTGCTATCTGAAAATGGCCGGTGAGCACAAGGGAAAGATGCTTTACCAGAGATACGAGGATGAGACGTATCATAAGTTAATAGCCGACTCCATCGATATATCGTGGACGGTTGTCAGCGATTCTGTCATTACCGTGCATAGTGTGCCCACCAGTGTGTTGGGAGCCCAGATACAGAACAACGACGTGCTGAAAGCAGCCATTGAATCGATCGGAAAGGTGGACATGAAGGTTTACTACCTACCTTATAAAGTCTCACCTGTCAGTTTCATGGTCTATCCCAATCCTGTACAGGCAAACATCTTCATCAAGAATGCCACGCATCCCGTCACCTTCGGCTTCGCATCCAACTCCTATTCATGGGGTTCGTATGAGAATAATAAAATGCGCATTCAGCTGGTATTGTATGGTATCTATCTTGACGACAGTTCTTTTTCGTATCTGTCCACACAGGTACCAATGGTCATTGAGGAGAGATAAAAACAAAAACGTCAGGAATTAAAATCCTGACGTTTTGTTTACTTATTCTTCTGGTAGTACTCCAGTCCGCGCTTGACATTCTCGCGGACGGCATTTGAAGAGAGCGTAGCACCTGTTACGGCATCGACCTCGGCTGAAAGCGCTTTCTTGACCGTCATGCCCTTCCATTTGGGAAGCATCTCATGGGCAACCTCTTCAAAATATTCCGGTGTTTCACGGTTCTTGAGTGCCTCCACCTTCTCTATTTTGTCCTTCTTAATATAAATCTTCAAGGGTGTTGTACCACGATAGCCACGCACATTCTTGGCCAACGTCGTGGTGTTTACGATATATACACCTTTCTCTTTTGTCATTACTCCGTCACCCTTCGTCATGCTCATCAGGACGAGGGCAACACCCAATATCATCAGTTTCTTCATCTTATTATTGAATTTATTATTTTGTTTCTTATTACTTTAGATGACTCTTACGTCTGAAGGTTTAATTACGCAGTGTAGCAACCACGTATTCCGAGCGGGTGCCAATGCGGAACTTTCCGCCCCAAATACCAAGGCCAGAACTGACATAGAAGCGGGTATTATCACGCTGATACTCACCGAAGGCACATTCGTAGATAGACTCAGTAATCCAGGAAATAGGCCATACCTGTCCGTGGTGGGTATGCCCGCTAAACTGGAAATCAATGCCAGCTGCTGCCGTACGGTCGAGGTGGTAGGGCTGATGGTCTAATAGAACTGAGAATTGAGAATTGAGGATTGAGGATTGTGCGCCCATCAATTCCTTTACACTCTTGCGTCTCATGTTGGTACGGTCGTCACGGCCAATGATGGCGATGCCATCCACAAGGACCACGCTATCACGCAGCAGGTGTATGCCGGCATCGTGGTAGAACTGCTCGGCATCATGGTCACCGGCATAATATTCATGGTTACCCAGACAAGCATAGACGGGTGCATTCAGTCTCTGAAACTCCTCAGCCATACGCTCTTCCAACAGCGGTCGCATACTCCCATCAATGATATCACCAGCAATGAGAATCATATCAGCGTGTTCTGCATTGAGCAGGTCAATCCAGCGTGCCAGTTCACTACGGCGATTATGGTAGCCGATATGCATGTCGCTAATCATCACCAGTTTCAATTCCTTCTGCAGAGGTTTGTCGGTGGTCAGCGTCAGTTCCTCGCGTACCTTATTATTATAATGCAGATTACCATAGACAAAGATGCCTATGAGCAAAGCGGCAAGAATGCCTGTAGTCAGCCAGTTATCGTAGAGCCACATCTTGGGCACCAGTCGCACGAGTCGGCCAATATCGAGCACGAGGAACATCATGAACATATAGAGCATGACCATGATACTGGACGTACCAATGTCATAACAAGCAGAAGCCAGACCAAGCGGCAGGGTATCGAACTTACGGGCAACGCTGAAGAACAGTAGGCTGAATGCTCCTACGCCCAACGCAATTATAGTCCATTTCCAAACAGCAGCCAATGGTAGCAGGCACCACAGGTGCCACGCCAGATAGACGATAGCGCCCAGAGGCAGCACCCAGAAAAGCAGCATCCAAAGATATTGCATTTTTATTTGGTAATTCGTGAATAGTGAGTGTTGACTGAAGAATGGTTAGAGGCTGACATCCGACAGGATTTTATGCGTAGCTCCGGCACGGCTCGTTACATAGTCGCCAGCAGCCTGTCCACGCTTGGTGACTTCCTCCGGACGAGCCATAAAACGATCCATCACCCGGGCGAATTCTTCGTAGCCATTGATTTCTATGCCACCGCCACAAGCTTTCAGTTCCTGAGCCTCCTGGAATTTCTGGTTGTTTGGACCGAAAATGACTGGCACTCCCCATACGGCAGCCTCCACCGTATTGTGGATACTCACACCAAAGCCGCCACCCACGTATGTCACAGTTGCATATCGGTAAATACTGGACAAGAGGCCAAAGCAGTCGATGATAAGCGCCTCACCCCCAACCCCTTTCCAAGGGGCGAGGGGAGCTGAATCCCCTTGAGCAGCTAATTTGCTGTATCGTTCGACATGCCATCCCCGCAACATATTTTCTATCTGTTGCAGATGGGCTTCGTCAATGACGTGAGGAGCAATGATGAGTTTCCACTCCGGGTGTTCTTTAAAATATCGTGTAAAGATTTCTTCATCAGGCGGCCAAGAAGAACCTGCCACAAAGACAGGCGTGGAGGGAGCTATCAATGATTCCACTATGGGCAATATTTTTGCCTGTTCCTTGATTTGCAATACCCGGTCGAAGCGGGTGTCACCTGTGACCGTAGCGCAGGTGATGCCAATCTTCGCCAATAGCTCACGACTCTCCTCATTCTGCACATAAAAATGGGTGAAGCAGTTGAGCACACGGCGATACTGCCGTCCGTACCACCTGAAGAACACCTGGTCAGGACGGAAGATGCTGCTGACGCTATACACAGGAATGTTACGGTGTTTCAGAATGTGCAAGTAGTTATACCAAAACTCATATTTGATGAAGAACGCCATGACAGGGCGGATGGTACGCAGGAACCTGCGGGCATTGGTAATGGTGTCCAACGGCAGATAGCATACGACATCGGCACCCTCGTAATTCTTTCGCACCTCATAGCCAGAGGGCGAGAAGAACGTGAGCAGGATCTTATACTTCGGATGTTCGCGGCGCAACTGCTCCATAATAGGGCGGCCCTGTTCAAACTCACCCAGCGAAGCGGCATGGAACCATACGTATCTGGCTTCCGGATCGACCTTCTCCTTGAGCACCCGAAAGGCATCACGCTCGCCACGCCACATCTTACGAACCTTCTCATTGAAAAGACTCGCAATGGCCACGCCAAGCAGGTAAAGATAGATTGCGACGTTATACACCTTGAAATATTTACTATTTAACTATTTTCTTTTTTCTATTTTTCAAGCACCTCGATGGCCCTCTTCATCCTCCTGATGGTCTCTTCCTTACCCAGGAATGCGGAGATATCGAACATACCAGGTCCCTTGCCCTCGCCGACCAGCGTCAGACGCCAGGCATTCATGATGTTACCCAGTTTGTAGCCATTCTGCTCAATCCAGGCATGCACCACCTGTTCCTGATTAGCTAACGAAAAGTCGTCAAGGGCCTCCAGCACACCAATGAGCTCGGTGAGCTGCTGCGCGGAGTCCTCTTTCCATCGTTTCTTCACCGTCTTCTCGTCGTACTCCGTGGGAGCCTCGAAGAAGAACGAGCACAGTGGCCACAACTCCTTGACAAACGACACGCGGTCCTTCATCATGCTGACCACCTGAGTGATACGTTCCATAGAGTCCTTGACACCATGTTCACGGCAGATGGGTTCGAAGAGTGCAGCAATCTCCTCTGCCGACTTCTTCAGGATATACTCATGGTTGAACCATATACCTTTCTCGTAGGCAAACTTAGCACCCGCCTTCGAACACTTCGTGATGTCGAAGAGGGGCACCAGCTCGTCGAGTGTGAACAGCTCTTGCTCCGTGCCCGGGTTCCAGCCCAGCAGGGCGAGGAAGTTGATGACGGCCTCGGGGAAATAGCCGTCCTCACGGTAGCCACGGCTGACGTCGCCCGTATTCGGGTCGTGCCACTCTAATGGGAACACGGGGAAGCCGAGACGGTCACCATCACGTTTCGACAATTTACCCTTGCCGTCGGGTTTCAGCAACAGCGGCAGGTGGGCAAACTGCGGCATGGTATCCTGCCAACCGAAGGCCTCATACAGCAACACATGAAGCGGTGCCGACGGCAACCATTCCTCGCCACGGATAACATGCGATATCTCCATCAGGTGGTCATCGACGATATTGGCCAAATGGTACGTCGGCAACTGGTCGGCACTCTTGTAGAGAACCTTGTCGTCAAGGATATCACTCTGCACACGCACCTCGCCACGGATAAGGTCGTTGACGAGCACCGTCTGTCCAGGCTCAATCTTGAAGCGTACCACATACTGGTGACCGTCAGCCATGAGCCGCTCCACCTCTTCTTTCTGCAAGGTGAGTGAGTTGCGCATCATGCCACGTGTCTTGGCGTCGTACTGGAAATTCTGTATCTCCTGGCGTTTGGCTTCCAGTTCCTCGGGAGTGTCGAAGGCGATGTATGCCTTGTCAGCATCCAGCAGTTGCTGGACATATTGCTTATAGATATCACGGCGTTCACTTTGACGGTAGGGTCCCTTGTCGCCACCGAAGCTGACACCCTCGTCAAAGTGGATGCCCAGCCACTTGAAACTCTCAATGATATATTCCTCTGCCCCTGGAACGAAGCGGTTGCTGTCGGTATCCTCAATGCGGAACACCAAGTCACCGCCATGCTGACGGGCAAACAAGTAATTATATAAAGCTGTACGAACACCACCAATGTGCAGTGCACCTGTTGGACTGGGTGCAAAACGCACTCTAACTCTTCTTTCTGACATATTAAAAGCCTATTTCTTGATAATTTTGTGCAAAAGTACTATATTTTTTTGATATTTGGTGTTTTTTTTTGTATTTTCGCACTCTAATTCTGAATATCATCGTAATTTTGCACACGAAAATGAGTAAAATCAAGTTTAGCGAAGATATCACATGGCACGAATTACTGGTGCGTATTTCATTGGTGCTCATCAGTGTAGTGCTCATCGTGTGGGCTATGCCACGCGACAACCAGTTCACGTTTAAGGCCGAGCAGGGCAAGCCATGGCGCTACGCTGACTTCACGGCACCATTCGACTTCCCCATTTACAAGTCGGATGCCGTCATCAATGCCGAGCGTGACAGCATCATGCGTGAATACGAGCCTTATTATGACTTCAACCGCGAGACGGGAGGCCAGATGGTGGCTAAATTCACCCATGACTTTGCTGGAGGCATACCCGGGCTGGCACCCGATTTCATCAGCATCATAGCCAACCGACTCAATAGCTTTTATGCCCAAGGCATCATGAATGCCCAGCAATACGAAGAGTTCATGAAAGACACGACGCGCGTCATTAGTGTTGTCAGCGGCAAGCAGGCGATCAGTCGCCATATTACCGACATTTACTCACCCAAATCGGCTTACGAGCAAATCTTCCAAGACCCCTTGCTCAGTCAGCACCGCGCCTTGTTACAGCGTTGTAACCTGAACGATTACATTACACCCAACCTCACTTACGACAAGGAGCGCAGCGAATCCAGCCTCCGTGAGCTACAGGAGAGTATTCCGTTGGCCAGCGGTGTGGCTCAGCGCGGCCAGAAGATTGTAGATCGCGGTCAGATTGTTGACGAAAAGACGGAACGCATCATCGAGTCGTTCATCAAGGAGACGGAACGTCGCCAGACCGACCAGTCGCGCTTCAGCGCCAAAATGCTGGGCGAGGCGCTCCTGGTGCTGCTGCTCATCGGCTGTTTCACCGTCTATCTGAGTCTTTACCGCAAGGACTACTTCGAGCGTTGGCGCTCCATTGCCATGGTGTATGCCATGGTGGTGCTCTTCGACATCATGGCGCTGACCATGGTGAGCCACAACGTGCTGCACGTCTATATCCTGCCGTTTGCCATGGTGCCCATCTTCGTGCGCGTCTTCATGGACTCACGAACGGCGTTCATGGCCCATGTCACCACCGTGCTCATAGCGGCCAGCGCCCTGCAGCACCCGCTCGACTTCATTATCATCGAGACAATAGCCGGCATCGTGGCCATCTTCACCCTGCGCGAACTGAGCAGCCGCTCACAGCTCTTCAAGACGGCCATCCTCGTCACCCTGGGCGGCATGGCCGCCAACCTGGCGCTCGACTGGAAGCTGGGCAGCGACATCAACGTCGTCGATTACAGCGAGTACAACTACTTAGCCATCAACGGCGCCCTGCTGTTCTGCTCCTACCCCCTGCTCTACCTCATCGAGAAGCTGTTCGGCTTCACGTCGAACATCACGCTCATCGAGTTGTCAGACATGAGCAAGGACGTGTTGCGCCGCATGAGCGAGGTGGCTCCCGGCACGTTCCAGCACTCCATACAGGTGGGCAACCTGGCTGCCGAGATAGCCAACAAGATTGGTGCCAAGCCGCAGCTGGTGCGTACCGGTGCCCTGTATCACGACATAGGAAAGATACAAAACCCCATCTACTTCACCGAGAACCAGTCGGGCTTTAATCCGCACGAGAACCTGTCGTACATTGACAGCGCACAGGTCATCATCAGTCACGTCACCGACGGACTGAAGCTGGCCGACAAGTACAACCTGCCCGACGTCATACGCGACTTCATTGCCACCCACCACGGACAGGGTAAGGCCAAGTATTTCTACGTGAAATACAAGAACGAGCACCCCGACGAGGACATTGACGAACTGCTGTTCACCTACCCGGGGCCGAACCCCTTTACCCGTGAGCAGGCCATCCTGATGATGGCCGATGCCGTGGAGGCTGCCTCGCGCTCGCTGCCCGATTACACCGAGCAGAGCATACGCGACCTCGTGAACCGCATACTCGACTCGCAGGTAGCAGAAGGGTACTTCCGGGAGTGTCCCATCACTTTCCGTGACATCCAGTATGCCAAGACGGTGCTCATCGAGAAACTCAAGACCATCTATCATACGCGCATCAGCTATCCGGAACTGAAGAAGGAATCATAGAAACAATAAATACTAACGATATGAGACAAGTAGAAACAATGAATTGGAAGAACAAGGTGATGAAGAGTCTTTTACTTCTCTGCCTGTTCACCTTCTTACCTTTAACTACGCAGGCCGCACCGGCATGGCCCTTCCCCTTTAAGGTGAAGCAGCCCGACGGCACCGTGCTGACCGTGCGGCTGCATGGCGACGAGCACTTCAACTGGGTGACCACCACCGACGACATTCTGCTGACCACGAAGGACAATGCCTACTACGTGGCTAAGATAGACGACGACGGACAGCTGAAGGCCACCACCCTGCTGGCCCACGACCAGCAGCAGCGCACCGCCGCCGAGCAGACCGCCATCAGGCAGCAGGCACCGCGACGCACGCTGTTTGCCGAGCGGGGCAACCAGACGATGGCTGCACGGCGGGCACCGCAGGTGACAAACAGCTCTTACTTCCCACATACGGGCAGCCCTCGCGTGCTGGTTATCCTGGCTGCCTTTCAGGACAAAGGCTTCACCCTGACAAACCCGGTAAAATCGTTCGAACAATACCTCAACGGCAACACCAGAGAGAACTACGGACATCGGGAAGACCGGAACTACTACAGCGTGGCAAAATATTTTGAAACCGTCAGCCACGGACTGTTCAAGCCGCAGTTCGACATTGTGGGGCCCGTCACCCTGCCCCAAAATCTGGCCTACTACGGTGGTACCGACAGCTCATCAGGTAGTGACGAAAAGATGGAGGAGTTCTGCACGGATGCCGTTACCAAAGCCATGGAAGCATACCCCAACTTAGACCTTTCGAAATATGACAATGTCAACAACGACAAGGTCCTGGAACTGGTTTATATCATTCATGCCGGCTACGGGCAGAACACCTCCGGGCCGGCCAACACCATGTGGGCCAAGGTTTCTAACTTTTCTTCAAACGTCCCCATCAAGGACGGATACGAGTTTGGTCGCGGAGGCTGCCAGAGCGAGCTGATGTTTAACGATGAATATTACAAAGGCGGTGTCCCCTGGATTAACGGTATCGGCCCGTTCGTCCATGAGTTCTCTCACGGCATGGGACTGCCCGACCTCTACGTCACCACGACGGGCAACGTGACCAAGGCCCACAACCAGAGTATGCAGGCGTGGGACGTCATGGACTACGGCATCTACAACAACAGTGGATACCGGCCGGCTGCCTACACCGCATGGGAGCAGGAGGCCATGGGCTGGATAACCATCGAAGAGCTCAAGGAACCGACGCTCAACATCAGCCTGACACCGGTTATTGACGGGGGAACGGCCTACAAAATACAAAACCCCAACAAGCCTAACGAATACATCGTTCTGGAGAACATTCAACAGAAGGGAATTAACGGAAAGGCCTTTGGGACTGGACTCTTGGCCTACCACGTTGACTACGCTAACGATGTCGTGAACATGGGCGACAACCCCAACAACACCGCCGGACACCCACGCGTGGCGGTCATTCCGTCAGGAGGAGACTCGTACCCCACGGCACACACACATGCCGAGGACAAACCGGCAACAGCGGACAAGCCTTACTCTTATGACGACTGGAAGGCCATGCATGCTGCCACGCCTTTCCCCGGAACCCAAGACGTTAAGACGCTGACCGACGAACAGACCCTGCCTAACTTCTGCTTCTACAGCGGAGACACCAAGAACTCCGTCGGCCATAGCCTCTTCAACATCAAGGAAGAGAATGGAGTCATCACGTTTGACTACGATGAAGACAGCGCCACTGGCATAGGAAGCCCCACCCCTGCCCTCTCCCAAGAAGAGAAAGCATGGTACACGCTGGACGGTCGCAGGCTGAGCGGCGAGCCGAAACAGAAGGGCATTTTCATCCATCAAGGCAAGAAAGTGGTTAAGTAAAAACCTGCTACACACCTATCACGAACATGCGCAAGCTCATATTATCCATCCTCACGATGCTGTCGCTCATGGTATCAACGGCCTGTGGCCAGGCCGGCAAGGACCGCCTGACCGCCAAAACACTCCAAAAGGCTACCCGCATCCAATATTACACGGACAATGGTACCGTTGCCCCTGACCATCACTTCGGCGTGACAGTCACAGTGAGCAGAGACTCGGTTTGTCTGACCGTGGCCAAGGGTTACAAGCAACAGGTCATTTACAGCCAGACTGCACCGCTGACACCAGCGCACTATGAGCAGTTCATCAAGCAGTTGGCAGAGTTGTCCATTCATAACACCAGCACCAAAGCCGCACCGACCAGTGGCGGGGGAGCAGAGAGCATTGAGGTGGCTGACGACAATAGTGTGCTGTTTCAGGGGAACGTCAACAAGGCAATGGCCTACGAGGGAAACCTCAGTATGACCATCAACGACGTGATGCCCAACGAGATGGCCCAGGTATTCAGGCACCCCAACGACCTGGAGTAGCAGACTATTTCTTCACCATCTTACGGACCTTGCTGTCCCCGTTCCTGTAGTTCTCTTTCACAAGATACAAGCCTGGGGGTAAAGCTTCCATGCCTACGTTGTTCCCGCCTTCAGCAAAAAGCACCTGCCGACCGGAAGCGTTGAAAACGGTCACGTTCATGACCTCGCCGTCAACATGAACGACAACTGACGTAGGATCGAAGGCCGCCACCGTAAAATGATGTGGCTCCAGTTGGGCAAACACCGGCTGCGTATAACGATGGCCTGACTCGTCGGCGCCGAAAACATAGTAATTGACTGACGAGCCACCCTGATAGCCCTTGATATAACCCACATATTCGTCGGCGTTGCCAGTTGCCGTCATGTGAGCCGTCTGGTATTCGCCACCGTCAATGCTGTAATATACCAACAGGGAATCCTGTTTCAATTCCTTCCCGCTGTAGGCAACAAAACGGCTGGTGACGGCTATGGAATCCTGCCACGCCTGTTCACCATGGACCACGTCACGATGGTCAACGAAAAGCATTTCGAAGTCCATCACGCCACGTGTGCGACAGTGGAGTGCATCAGTGTTTTCCCAGCCCTGCATACCACTCTTCACGCCAACGATGGTATAGCCAGGCATCGCCTTCCGATAAACCTCCAGCGCAGCTTCGTTGCAGGACGAATCCGCCCCCAGCGGGACATACACCTTTTTGTTGAGAATCAGCGAGTTGGTATATGGTGCCACGGTAAGTCCGCCTGGTTCCTGAACCCGATAAACCTCGTAAGGATAGCCCCAACAGCAGTTGGTGTTAGCGAAATAGTCGGCCACCTTCTCGTATGCGGCATACCGTGAGTTGCTCCGTGGCAGCTGAGCTATCAATATCTTATCAGGAGCAAGGAATTTTGCCCAGCAATCCACATGTGCAATGTAGTCACCCTGTGGGTCTATGGTCACATGATAAGGGTCGATTCCGAGATACTCACGCATCTTTTTGCGCACGTTATCCTCGTCGTTGTCGTTCTCCTGAAACACGAGGTCGTCGCTCACGCCGTTTCCCCGGCCGTCCTGCATCATGTTTCCTCCCGTGTGCAGCAACTTCATGCAGTACATCGGAATGTCCCAGAACGCGGCAAAGACACTTGGAACCTGGTCGTCGTTATATCGCGGACGATTATAGATATTATCTACAATGGCCGGTTTTCTATCCTCGAAGATATACCACGGTCCGTAGTCGCGAATCCAGTAGGAATCTGTCTGGGCAATAACAAACGTCACATGGTCCATGTTGACACCTGCGCTTCTGAAAGTGGAACGGGCCATGCTTTGGTTGGAACTCGACACGACACAATACACGTGGCTTTCGTTGGCCAGTTGCTTCACCAGACTGGTAGGAATACCCAGGGGGAAGCGAATCATCACGCCTTGCATGGGCTCGAACTCGGCCACAAAACGCGGAGTTCCCTTTGGTGGAGCAGTCTCCGTAAAGCCAGCAGCCGTTACCGAAGCCTTCATTTCCGCCTCAGAGAGATAATGCCACCTCACCCATTTCGGAGTTGTGTGTTCCTGGGCGATGACATTCATGCAGAAGCATAGCATGGTAACAAGTGAATAAAGTACTTTTTTCATTGTGTTCATATTTTGCCTTCAAAGTTAAGCATTTTCCACGAACGACATCACTTTTCTCAAACTTTTTTGTGTTTTACAGCTAAACACCTTTTATTTATTGTAATATATACACGTGTGTAAACGCTTACGTATTATTATTATTAAAAGATTCATGCATTAACAAAAGAAAAGTGTACTTTTGCATCATCATTCAATAACGAATAACTACGAGCAAACTATTAAACTAATTAATAAATAAACAAAATGAAGAAATCTCTACTTTTTCTGATGATGCTACTATGTACGGTAGCATCGAAGGCCGTCACCATTACAGAAGTTGGTGGCTGGTTTGAGAGCGGCTACGTGACGTGGACGGGTACAAAGCAAAACTACACCGTCTATGTCAAGGGAGGTCAATATGCTGACTTCACCGCTCTTGACAAGGAACTGGTGCGCAAGTACGCAGACTACTACCGTGCAGACGCCGTAGGTCTGAAGGCTGGCACATATCAGTTCAAGATTGTGGGTGCTGACAACAGCGAAACCACCACAGAATCATTCACTGCTACGGCTCACGACCGCAGTGGTTTTGCACATGTTGGCATGCTCAATGGTATCGGCGCATACAAGAACGACGGTACCCTGAAAGACGGCGCCCGCGTTATCTATGTTACCGCAAAGACAGCCAAGACTGTAAAGTGTAACGTGATGACCGATGCAGATACCGAATATACTGGTCTGCAGGCCATACTTGCCGCCTTCGAGAAGGGCAAGGAGACCCGTCCGTTGGCTATCCGTATCATCGGTACCATCAAGAAGGCTGACATGGACTCCTTCGGTTCAAGCGCCGAGGGTCTTCAGGTAAAAGGAAAGAACGGTTCTACAGACATGAACATCACCATTGAGGGTATTGGTAACGATGCCAATATTCATGGTTTCGGTTTCCTTATCCGTAATGCATGCAGTGTAGAGTTGCGTAACTTTGCGAACATGATTTGCATGGACGACTGCGTCTCTCTGGATACGGACAACCACCACGTCTGGGTTCACAACATGGACTTCTTCTACGGCGGCACTGGCGGTGACTCTGACCAGGCAAAGGGTGACGGTACTGTTGACATCAAGGGAAAGTCCAGTCATATTACCATCAGCTATAACCACTTCTACGATTCTGGAAAATGCTCTCTTGGTGGTATGAAAGGCGAGACCACCGATTGTTGGATGACCTACCACCACAACTGGTTTGACCACTCCGACTCACGCCATCCGCGTATCCGTACAGCCTTCTACCATGTCTATAACAACTACTTCGATGGCAACTCAAAGTATGGTGTTGGCGTGACAAGCGGCGGTTCGTCCTTCGTAGAAGCCAACTACTTCCGCAATGTCAAGTATCCCATGCTGGCTTCCAAGCAGGGTACCGATGCAGAAGGTGACGGCACCTTCTCTGGTGAGAACGGTGGTGTCAACAAGGCATACAACAACGTTATCATCAATCCGCGCAAGGTTCAGTACTGGAGCGAAGAGGTTCAAGCAACGGGAGAATGGGATGCAGTACTCGTAGAAAACCGTGCCGATGCAGTAACGGCAACGGCCTTTACAGGTGGTACAGGTTACAACAGCAAAGCCGACCAGGCTGCCCGCACGCAGTATATTGAGAACAAAATGGACGATCCTGAGGATATTCCTGCTATTGTCAAGAGCAACTTGGGTGCCGGCCGTTTACAACATGGTGACTTCAAGTGGACATTCAACAATTCACTACAGGACGAGAACTACGACGTGATCCAAGACCTCAAGTCTGCACTCGTCAGCTACGAATCGACTGTCGTAAGCTTCGCCGACGGTACAGCCATCAGCAGCCGCACGCCTGCTACAGAGACTGTTGACAGCGGTGACGGAAAGGGAATTGACGAAGAAACCAACAATGCCTACGTGCCCACATGGGCTGGTGGTAGCGGCAGTACCGTTGTTGCTGCTGGTAAGCAGGTCATTGGCGAGAACGACGACTGGTTCTGGTTCAATGTAGACAACCAAGCGAAGGTAAACGAGTATATGCTGGATGGTGGCGAAACTGCCCCCAGCACCATTATGACCAACGGCACCTTCAACCCTTCACGTACTATTACCAACTCCAAGAGTGGTTCTTGCTCCGACTATACAGGCTCTATCCTTCTTCCAGCAAGCAGCTATCTCACGATGTACTACGCCAACGGCATTTCAACAATAGCATTCTATGTTTCTGGTAATGGCAGCCAGAAGTGGGTCGTTGAAAAGTCAGCCAACGGCACCTCATGGAAAGATGTAAGCACCGTAGAAGGTAATACTGGTGCTCATCCTGCTGTGGTAGCATCTTTTGAAGAGAGCGAAGGTATTAAATATGTACGCGTAACCAACAAGGCATCTGGCGGTCGCGACATCCAGGGTGTGAAGGTTTATACACCTACAGGAGCATCCGACCTCGCCATCGTTGACGGTAAAGCAGACATCGCCCTGAACATTGGCGGCACATATACTATCACTCAGAATACCGACTTCTCTACTTCTGGTACGGGAGCCATCAGCTACAAGTCGAGCGCAACAAAGGTTGCTACCGTTGACGCTTCCACAGGTATTATCACAGCAGTTGCAGAGGGAACAGCAAAGATAACCCTCACACAGGCTGCCGACGATTCTCACAACAGCTCTACGATTACATTCAACGTTACCGTCAGCGACGGCCGCAGCGCATCACAGCTTGCACTCACATCCGACGCAGAGGTTACCATTGAGAAGGGCAACACATCGAATATCATCGTATCATATAACGTAGGTGCTCTCACATACAGTTCCGACGCTACATCTATTGCAACCGTTAGCGAGACGGGTGTCATCACAGCCGTTGGCTATGGTACAACAACTATTACCGTTAGCGATGCAGGCGATGCAAGCACCAAGCCTGGAAAGGTTACCGTCAAGGTTACCGTTCCTGACAATCGTACTGAATCCATCCTTGCCGTTGAGAGTGAGGACATCACTGTTAACCGCAATGAAACAAAGCAGATCAACGTTACAGCTTACACAGGTTCCGTAACATACCGTTCTGCCGACGAGACCATCGCTACAGTTGATGAAAACGGTGTAGTAACCGGCGTCCTCGCTGGTGAGACAAGTATCGTTGTTTCCGACCCAGGCAACGAGTATGTACTTCCAGGTACCGTAAGCGTAGATATTACCGTTATCGACAACCGTGCAGAGTCGCAACTCGAGATAACCTCCGGCACTATCGTAGATATCGACATGGCTGTTTCAAAGACTTCTGCCATCACGGCCAATGGTACTAGTGGTGCCTTAACCTATGATGTTGATGATGAAAGCATAATTTCTGTAAGTGCAGAAGGCGTTATCACAGCTATCAAGGGTGGTACAACAACTGTAACAGTTATGGATGCAGGTAACGACAACTACAAGCCAGGTTCAAAGACTATTACTGTTAACGTAACCGCTATACCACCAGCCGATCCTGTGACATGGGCTACTGGCGATGCAAGCACTCTCAAGGCCGGAACATCCATTTCAAATGGTGGCAAGGCTGTGTTTATCAGTACAGACGAAACCGCTCTTGAACTGATTTATTACGGTGGCTCAAGTTGCAAGATAGACAGCAAGAACGATATTAGCTATATTAAGATGGGTGGTGCAACACAATATAAGGACAACGCATTAAGCACTCGTTACTTTGAGTTGCCTCCTCTCTCAGGTTCTGGTACGTTGACCGTTTCCTATGCAGCTACGGCAGCAGGCATCAAGATTACAGCCACCAAGGACAAGGATGCTACGGCTATTGCAACTATCACCCAGACAGCAACCAGCGTAAGGTTAGAGAATCTCAACGACCAGGTGCTCTATATGTCCGTACCAAGCGGCAAAGCATATATTACAGGTGTTACCTGGACTCCAGACCTTGATACCAAAACGGCATCCACATTTGCTATCACATCAGACAGAGAGATAGCTATCGAGGTCAATGGTACAAGCCAGATTACATACGAGAACAACGCAGGCTCTGTAACCTTCTCATCTGACAATACTGCCGCAGCAACGGTTAACACAGATGGTGTCATTACTGGTGTAGCAGATGGTACTGCAAATATCACCGTAAAAGATGCAGGTTCTGAAACCGTTAAAGGAAAGACCTTTACCATCTCCGTTACCGTTGGAAATGGCGGACAAGGCGGTGGCGGTGATGAACCTGTAACAGGTGGCGAAGTCACATTGGAATATGGAAATATCCCTAACGGATATGCAATTGATGGAAGCACCAATATTACACTATTCGATTACAACAATGATTGGAAAGTGCAGAACCTATTTAATGTAGCCGTAGGTGAGCATACAATTTCGATACCAAACGGCGTGACTGTGACCAAGATTGTGATGTATGGAGTTTCGGCAGACAACAATCCAGCAACACTTACAAGTTTGGCTGGTACAACCCTGAATGTATCGCTGCCAAGTCGTAAGTCAACCACAAAACCTGCAACTGCAACTGTTGACAATTTGTCTATCACAGACTCATTCAAATTCACGATTACGACAAAGAAGGCAGCTGTTAAGTTTGCTCTTACTGTCAAGAGTGCCACCGGCATCAGCACCATCAATGCCGAGACGCTCAAGGCAGACGGTATAATCTACGACCTGATGGGCCGTAAGGTGATGCAGCCTGTTCGCGGACAGCTCTATATCCAGAACGGACGGAAGTTCATCTATCGCTAAGCGATTAAGAATATCCATTACAAAGAAGCGGAGGTGCCAAACAGGGGCACTTCCGCTTCTCTATTTAAAAGTCGGCACTTTGACTTGCTCAAAACGCCGATTTCATAACCTAGAAGTGGCGTTTAGACTTGCTAAATACGGCACTTACGTTTGGTAAACTATATGTTTAGACAAGACAAACTGCTGTGACACAATCAGCACATTTTGCAGCAACATCTCACTCTTCCATACGTAACTATCTATATATCTACGGATTAGCTCTACAAACATCTCCCTAAACATCTCCCTGAACATCTCACTCAACATCTCACTGAACATCTCCCTCTCAAGAAGTAAGAGGTAAGAGGTAAGAAGTAAGAAAACTTTTTTAAAATTGCGAGAGCATGTAAAAAAACGAGAGGGACTAAAATTGGACTGATAATCCTTTTTTTTTTCGAAAAAATTTGGGAATGTAAGATTTTTTTCGTACCTTTGTAGTGAAATAACGGGACCTATAACGGGAACGGCTATCTCAAACAGAGAAGTGCCGGATATCGCCCCGAAAGGTGCCGGATATCTCCTCGATAAGTGGCACCTATCATAAGCTTTAGACCGTCTTTTTTTCAGGTGTCAGCCATTATTGTGCCCGTTGTCAGTCAACGCCGCCCGTATGGAAAGAGAGTAAGATGTTCAGGGTAATGCTCAGGGTAATGTTCAGGGAGATGTTTAAAACGCTAAGTCCTTTATACTCAGGCGTCTTGATGTTTTACAGGGAGATGTTGAGATGTTTCAGCAAAACGCTGACATCTTAATGCGCATTCTGATTATTTCATTTTGAGCACAGCAATCCATACCTCTTACTTCTTACCTCTTACTTCTTACTTCATAATGCCCATAAATGTCCACGAATGATCAGGAAATTTTAAAATAATCTTGTGTATCATTTTTGGTTATATGATAATAATTATGTATTTTTGCACCACCATATTAATAAAGACAAGCAAAAACTACAAACAATATGAAAAAAACTTTACTACTTTTTGTGTTATGCTTACTGGCAGCCATGTCAGTATCAGCTCAAACGATTGACGGTCGTAACTTCGGCATTGACGGATTTGCCGCTTATGTAGGAACACCTGGCACCAACCACTACCTTGCAGGAGGCACCACGGGCGGAGCCGGTGGCGAGGTGGTGAAGGCCGACAACTTTGCCCAATTGCAGGCCTACCTGCAGTCAAGCAAGCCCTACATCGTACTGGTAGATCACGACATCACCACTGGCATACGCTGCTATGTGGAGTCGCTGAGTAGCGGCTACCTCTGTCAGGATCAGAGTGGCGAGGACGGCGAGGAGTCAACCTACGGCGAGCGCATCATGGTGGCATCAAACAAGACACTGATTGGTATTGCCGATGCCAACGGCAATGCCCCACTCATCTCACGTATTACCTTCGTCATGCAATGCACCTCCAACGTCATCATCCGCAACTGCAGGTTCACCATGGTCGGCGTACCCATCCTGAAGGTTGGCGAAAACAAGATTGTGGCCTGGCGCGACGGTCAGCAGGTAGAGGTGGGCGACCCTGACTGCATTGGTATTCAGGCCGACAAGAACAGTGCCAAGACCGACTGGGGTGCCCACGTATGGATTGACCACTGTGAGTTCTTCAACGGCAATGCCGACAACAAAGACCGCTACGATGGTCTGGTGGATTGCAAGAACAACGTGCAGTGGCTCACCATTTCCTACAACTGGTTCCACGACCACGACAAGGCATGCCTGTGGGGTAAGGGCGACAGTGACGTGTATGACAACTGCCGCACCATTTCTGCCCACCACAACTGGTTCGACAACATTCAGGGCTCACGCCTGCCGCTGCAGCGCGGTGGCCACGTTCACTACATGAACAACTACCAAAGCAACTGTCAGGACGGCTGGGACCTGCGCACCAAGTCGGTAGGCTATGCCGACGCCTGCTACTTCAAAGACTCGAAAGCTCCCATACTGCCTGACGGCGGTGGCGTTGTCAACATTAACAGTGACCCTGAATACGGTGTTGTCTATGACAACTGCCAGCGCGTCATCGTTAATCATTCGGGCGTCACCTATGTGAATGCGCCATCAAAATACGACAAGGAATTCAATGGTTATGGAAACAACACGTGGGTTCCCACCGAAACATGGTCTGACTACTACGTGAACAACCACGACAAGGCAGCCGACGTGCCAGCCATCTGCATGCAGTATGCCGGTGCAGGCAAGATTTCGGTCTGGGAGAGCTATGCCACCACGATACCCGATGCCGATGCCACGAAATATGCTGAAGCCTGTGCCACCCAGCAGACCGCCGCCTGCTACGATGCGGAAGGCAACAAGGTGAGCAGCATCTCCGGCGGCGGTTCCGGCTCTGGCACGGAGACCGACCCGAGCGGCAACGCCGAGGTCATCTTCAAGATGCAGATATCGTCGTCTGCCTCTGAACTGAGCATCCAGAACGCCAGCGACACCAAGAGCATTGCGTCTTATTGCTCCACCCTGACAGGCGGCACCGCTTCGGTCGGCCTGCGGAATGACGCTTCATCGGCTCAGAAGGTGATAGGCTCCGACAGTAGCCAGCGACACTTACGCACACCGAAGAACGACGTGTATGTCATGATTACGCTCGACACTCCGCTGGCTGCAGGCGACAAGATTTCCTATACCGGCAATGGCTCGTCGTCGTACGAAATATGCTTCATGGCCGACAACACCTATTCAAACGCCGAAGCAACAAGCAACCACCTTTACACCATTCCCGCTACATCGGCACTGGTCGGGAAGACGGTGTTCTACGTGTCTCGCGCCCAGGCAAACAACACTTTCATACAGACGCTGACCATTACACGTCCCGACAATGACGATGACGCAACAGCCATCGGCACCGTTGAGACGGCACGCCCAATGGCTGAGGGAACACTCTACGACCTGACCGGACGCAGGGTGACCACCCCGAAAACGGGACAGCTATACATACAAAACGGCAGAAAATACATCTACCGTAACGCTCAATAGGGGTAAAAAGACACTATAAAAGCTGCGCATTTTGCACGTTTTGTGCAGAAATGCGCAGCTTTTTATTTAATATATGTTAATAACATGCGCACAAATTCGTCGATTTTGTGCAATAACTATACCTTTGCAGCCGATTTTTGAAAAAAATATAAAATTAGATGGTTGTAAGATTAAAAAAACGTCATTCATAAGCCATTCAGTACTATACAATAGAATATGAAAAAGATTTTTTTATCAGTAGTTGTTTTCACGATGACAACGGTGAGCGCCTTGGCTGGCGGCATTCTCACCAACACTAACCAAAGTGTATTATTCCTGAAGAATCCCGCTCGCGATGCCGCCATCGGCATTGACGGCGTGTATTCAAACCCTGCCGGCGTGGTCTTCATGCCAGAGGGTTTCCACCTGTCCATCAACTGGCAGTATGCCCACCAGACACGTACCATCACTTCTACCAACCCGCTCTTTGCACTTGGCAAGAAGAACAACGGACTCAGGACAAAGGTATTTGAAGGCATAGCCGATGCACCATTCATCCCCTCGGTACAGGCAGCCTATAATAAAGGAAAATGGAGTTACCAGTTTAACTTCTCACTGCCTGGCGGCGGCGGTGTCTGTGAATTTGAGAACGGCTTAGGCTCCTTCGAGAATGCCGTCGGCAGCATTGCCTACCTGCTGCAGCAGCGCGGTCTGCCCGTCGAGGGCTACGATGTTGACGCCTACATGCGCGGCCGTCAGTACTTTTTTGGTTTCCAGTTGGGTGCCGCATACAAGATTAACGAGCACTGGTCAGTCTATGGCGGTCTGCGTGCCCTCTACGGCAATGCCTCGTACCGTGCCCGACTGAGCAATATCCAGGTGAAGCTGCGCAACCAGCAGGGTGCCGAACCCTACTACGTGAACTTTGACAGTTTCATCAATGGTACGATTGCCGACATCAACAAAGGATTGGGACAGGCCGAGCTGGCTACTCAAATGGGAGCCATGAAGCCTGAAGAGTTTGCCGCTGCCCAGGCACAGGCCGAGGCTGCCCTCATGCCACTGGAGATGCTGCAGAAGTACGGACAGGGTGTAAACCTGATGAGCAACCAGGAGGGATTTGGCGTAGCACCGATTATCGGTGTCGATTACAAAGTGGCCAACTTCAACTTTGCCGTGAAGTACGAGTTTAACACCCAGATGAAAATGAAGAACCACTCCACGCTGGAGAAGCCGCTGGTCATTGGAGGCGACTATGCCAATTTCCCCGGCATCAGCAACATCAACAAATACCAGAACGACACCGACGTGGATGAGGATGCTCCCGCGCTGCTCACCATTGGAGCACAGTGGAGCGTGATACCAGAGTTACGGCTCAACCTGGGTTACCACCACTTCTACGACAAGAACGCCCATTGGTACAACGACTCGCAGAAACTGCTCGACAGTGGCAGCAACGAATACCTGGGAGGTGTCGAGTGGGATGTGACCGACAGGGTGAACATCTCATGCGGTGGACAGATTACGCGCTACGGACTAACCGATGCCTACATGAACGACCTCTCGTTTGTGGTGAACAGCTACAGTGCCGGTTTCGGTATCAGCTATAAGGCGACTGACAAGATCACCCTGTCAGCAGCCTACTTCCAAACAAACTATGAAGATTACAATAAGGTGACGCAAGCCAACCCCCAGACGGGCGAGACGGTTACCGGTGACGTGTTCACACGCACCAACCGAGTACTGGGCCTGGGTGTGCAGGTGGACTTCTAAGCAGCCACAATTCAAAGTGTTTGGGATATGTTACGTTTCGCATGTAACATATCCCAAATTTTTTGTTACGTCAGCCAATGGCGGTTATCTGTGTTTGTTGTAACTTTGCAGCCAAAAATTACACTAACCATGACTTATAACGAAATTGGAAAGACCGGCATGCGCGTGGCGAATCTCGCCTTTGGAGCCTCATCGTTAGGTGGCGTGTTCCATAGCATCCGCGAGGAAGAGGGCATCCGTGCCGTTCATACTGCCGTGGATAACGGCATCAACTTCATCGACGTGTCACCCTACTATGGTCATCTGAAGGCTGAGACCGTATTGGGCAAGGCGCTCAAGGACATCCCCCGCGACAAATATTACCTCTCGACCAAGGTGGGACGCTACGGCAAGGACGGCGTGAACACGTGGGACTACAGCGGACAACGCGCCATAGAAAGCGTCTATGAGAGCATGGAACGTCTGAACGTCGATTACATAGACCTGATTAACGTCCACGACATTGAGTTCCAGGCTTCCATGGAGGGCGGCCTGCAGAAGGTGGTCGATGAGACACTGCCAGCCCTCGCCAGTTTGAAAGAGAAAGGTGTCGTTGGCCATGTTGGCATTACGGACCTGCAGCCCGAGAACCTGAAATGGGTGGTGGAACACAGCGAGGCAGGCATGGTGGAGAGTATTCTGAACTTCTGCCACTACAGTCTGAACGACACGCTGCTGGCCGACTACCTCGGGCTTTTCGAACAGCACGGTGTCGGTGTCATCAATGCCTCGCCGCTGTCCATGGGTCTTCTTTCACAGCGCGGCACGCCCGACTGGCATCCGGCCTCCAAAGACTTGAAAGATGCCTGCGCCAAGGCCGCCGAATTCTGTCAGCAACAGGGCTACCCCATCGAGAAACTGGCCATTCAGTTCTCAACAAGCATGAACCCACGCATTGCCACGACACTCTTCAGCAGTGCCAATCCCGACAACGTCCTGAAAAACATCAACTACGTGAACGAGCCCATGGACGTGGAACTGGTGAAGGAGGTGCAGCGAATCATTGGCGACCAAATGTTTGTGAGGTGGAAGAACAGCTAACGAACTAAAAACAAGAACCAAAACCAATGACCATGAGCTATCCACTCATAGACGCACACAGTCACTTGTGGCTTCGGCAGGACACGGTGATAGACGGGAAGGTCATCCGTTCGCTGAAAAACGGGCGCTCCATCTTTCTGGACGAAGAAGTTCAAATGTTGCCGCCATTCATGACGGACGGTGTCAACTCTGCCGAAGTATTCCTCTCGAACATGGACTACGCGCAAGTAGCTGCCGCCGTCGTCGTCCAGGAACTCATTGACGGCTGTCAGAACGACTATCTGGCCCAGGTGCAGCGCCAGTACCCCGACCGTTTTTTCTGCATGGGAATGGCATGGAACATGGAAGAGGCCCAGACCGTCGTTCAGGCAGGACTGAAGGGAATTGCCTACCCCGGACATCGCATGACCAGACCGCTGACCGACCTCATGCCAATATTCAAACTGATGGAAGCACAGGGCATGGTGCTCTCCATGTGTCTGGCCGACAACGAGGCACAGCTGTCACAAATGGAAGAAGTCATCGCCGAGTGTCCCAGCCTGCGTATCGCCATCGGCCATTTCGGCATGGCTAATCCTCCCGTCACCCCGCCATGGGAAGACCGACGTTGGCGAAACGAGATACGCCTGGCCCGACACGAGAACGTTCGTATAGAGACTGGCGGCATTACCTGGCTCTACAATTCAGAGTTCTACCCATTCCCCTCGGCCGTTCGCACCATCCGTGAGGCAGCAGGGCTCGTCGGAGCAGACAAACTCATGTGGGGCAGCGACTATCCACGCACCATCACGGCCATTACCTACCGCATGTCGTACGACTTCATCGTCAAGAGTCAGGAACTTTCTGACAAGGAGAAACGGCTGCTGCTTGGCGAGAACGCCCGCACCTTCTATGGTTTCCAGAACCTAAAGGAGCTACCATATATTAAAAATATGAGTGAATAAAATATGAATAAGCCGAAGTTAATTGAGAAGAAACACCTTGTAACATTTATTCTTGTCACATCGCTGTTTGCCCTTTGGGGCTTTGCTAACGACTTCACCAATCCCATGGTGGCAGCCTTCAGGACGGTTATGGAGCTATCCAACTTCAAGGCCTCCATGATACAGTTTGCCTTCTACGGAGGCTATGCTACCATGGCCATCCCTGCAGCATTGTTCATACGCAAATACAGCTACAAGGGAGGTATTCTTGTCGGACTGGCCCTCTATGCTGTGGGCGCCATCCTTTCCATGCCCGCTGCTTCCATGCAAAGCTTCACATTCTTTTGTCTCTCACTTTACATCCTGACCTTCGGACTGGCATTCCTGGAAACCACTGCCAACCCTTTTATCCTCTCACTAGGAGACAAGGAAACGAGTACGCGTCGTTTGAACATGGCACAGGCGTTCAATCCTGTCGGTTCGCTGACGGGTATGGCGGTGGCATCATTCCTGGTGTTGCCTAATCTATTGTCTGACGAGCGTGACGCAATGGGACAGCTGACCTTCGCGGCCAAGAGCATAGCCCAGAAAGCAGATATCCGTGTACACGACTTGGCTGCTATACGCACCCCATACATTGTCATCGGCATAGTGGTGCTGGCCGTCCTGATTATCTTCGCATTCAAGAAGATGCCAGAAGGAATCAGGCAGGAAGAAGCAGGAAGTGAAGAAGAAAGGTCGGTCGGACAGACCCTCCGCAACCTTTGGCAGAACCACAACTACCGCTACGGTGTGATGTCGCAATTCTTCTATGTCGGTGCACAGATTATGTGCTGGACTTTCATCATCCAGTATGCTGAGCGCTTAGGCATCAGCTGGGCTAAGGCACAGGCATTCAACATCGTGGCCATGTCGCTCAACTTGGCAGGGCGTTTCTTGGGTACCTATCTGATGAAGTTCTTCAGCTCACGGCTCATGCTTACGCTCTTTGCCGTTGGTGCCTCGACATTTACCATCGGAGCCATTTGTCTGGACGGCATGGCGGGGCTCTATTCACTGGTACTCATCAGTCTGTTCATGTCCATCATGTTCCCCAGCATCTACGGCATAGCCCTTGAGAACGTCGATACCCCCGACACCACGCTGGGTGCAGCATTCCTCGTTATGGCGATTGTAGGCGGTGCCGTGCTACCGCCTTTGCAGGGACTCATCATCGACCAGCAGACCGTCATGGGCTTCCCCGCTGTCAACATATCGTTCATTCTCCCCCTCTTCTGTTTTCTCATCATCTTGGTCTATGGATGGAGGACGTACAAACTGTCAAATATCCAAATTGAAAAATAAATTGTAAATAGTAAATTGTAAAATTGTAAATATAACAAAGTGAAAGCAATACAAATCAGCGAGCCATCCGTCATGAAAGTCATCGAGATGGCTGAGCCCCAGATGGGCGACGACGAAGTACTTCTGAAGATGGAGTACGTAGGTTTTTGCGGAAGCGACCTTAACACCTTCCGCGGAGGCAACCCCATGGTGAAGATGCCCGTAGTACCAGGTCATGAGGTTGGTGCCACGATTGTCAGCATCGGCAAGAAAGTACCTGAGGGATTGAAACCGGGAATGACCGTAACCGTCAATCCCTACACTAATTGCGGCAAGTGTGCCTCATGCCGTAACGGCCGTGTCAATGCTTGTCAGCATAACGAGACACTCGGCGTACAGCGTTGGGGTGCCATGTGTGAATATATCACGCTGCCATGGGAAAAGGTCATTCCGGCAGGGCTGCTCACACCACGGACATGCGCCCTGATAGAACCCATGAGCGTAGGTTTTCATGCCGTGAGTCGCGCGCAAGTCACTGATACTGACGTAGTACTGGTCATTGGCTGTGGCATGGTGGGCATGGGTGCCGTGGTACGTTCTGCCCAGCGAGGTGCTACTGTCATTGCTGCCGACATTGACGACGAGAAACTGGCATTGGCACGCGAAATGGGCGCATCCTACACCATCAACACCCTTACTGAGAATGTTCACGCCCGCATATTGGAGATGACTTCCGGTTTTGGTTCCGACGTAGTCATTGAAGCCGTCGGCAGCACGCCAACCTATCAAATGGCTGTTGACGAGGTTGCCTTCACCGGACGTGTCATCTGCATTGGCTATGCCAAGACGGAAGTATCCTTCCAAACCAAGTATTTCGTTCAGAAAGAGTTAGACATCCGTGGCTCGCGCAACGCGCAACCCAGCGACTTCCGCGCTGTCATCCACTATCTGGAGCGTGGAACCTGTCCCGTTGACCGCCTCATCAGCCGTGAGGTAGAACCAGAAACGGCATTGGAAGCCATGCAGCAATGGGACAAGGAGCCAGGCAAGGTGTTCCGCATTCTGGTGAAGTGGTAAACTGGCGTTGATTTAAATAAGGAAAAACACCACAAGCCGCCCGACTATCCGTAAGGTTCATCGGGCGGTTTCATTGTTACATGCTTTATGCAAGGGAGATGAGTCCGGATTACCGGAACTCGAAGAGACTGGTAAAGCCCGTCATGGCAAACACCTGACGCAGGTTATCGTTCAGTCCGGAGATAATGACACGGATGCCCTTGGGCTTGGAAGCCTTCAGCAGTCCGAGGAACAGGCGAAGACCAGACGAGGAGATGTACTGCAGTTGAGTGCAGTCAAGTACTATGACAGGACAAGTAGTATTATGCAACGGTTGCATGTCTAACTCCGTCTGCGCAGCAGCAGACGTGTCAAGACGACCTTCTAACTGAGCGATCTGTTCACCATCGCGTTCAAAAATAGTTGTTTTCATCATTCTTTGCGTTATATTTTTCGGCAAAGGTAAGGAAAAGTTTAGAGTTTAGAGTTTAAAGTATAAAGATTTTGCTATCACTTAACCTTTTTTATTTTTTTATTTTTTTATTTTTTTATTTTTTGTGTTACTTTTGTCGCGATTTACTAAGATGACTGACATTGTACTTTCCAGTTTCCTCAGCCTCTTTGCATTGTTCGGCAAGGAAGAGAATGTGGATGAGACACGAGCAAGAGCATTGCTTGTGGACTACTTGAGGCACCATTTCGGCATCAGAAACCTGGAGTCTTACATGGCACTTTACAGTGACATGCAGATTGCCTACGAGATGAGCGACAACCTGGATTCAAAAGAGGTTGTATCGGCTATCTGCGACAATCTGCATGGTAAAATCAGTGCCAAAGACGAGGCCATGCTGCTGTTGCGTATCATGGAATTCTGCAAAGCCGGAGAGGAAAAACAGCACGCTGCTCTTATTCCGATGTTCAAGATGATGGTAGAAAAGCTGGGAGTAGGCGAGCAACAGCTGACCGACTTCAACGACTTCGTGAATGGCTGCCCGACAGAACATGTGAAACTGCTAAGGCCCGAAGGATTCGACGGTGTACTGAAAACGCTGAGAATCAAAGACACCCTGGTGTTCACTTACGAGGGGACAGACCGTGTGCTACTCAATGACGTGCCCGTGTTGCCTGGAGCCTATCAGGTATTCCTGCAAAGTAGTGTACTGAAGGGCAAAACAGGCCGACCACTGTATTATTCGACAATAACAGACACCACTCACCGTTCGACCATCACCACCCACCATGTGGATTTCTGTGGTCGCGACATCAACTTCCGCTTCCCCAACAGCGACAACGGCATGCATAACCTCAGCTTCAACCTGCATAGCGGGGAACTGGTGGCCATCATGGGTGGTTCCGGAACGGGAAAGACCACCCTGCTCTCATTGCTGAACGGCAGTCTGACGCCACAGGAGGGAATCATTACCATTAATGGACACGACATTCAGGAGCAGGAAGCGAAGAACCTCATAGGCTTTGTACCTCAAGACGACCTGTTAATTGAAGAACTGACAGTATTCCAGAACCTGTACTACACAGCACGGCTTTGCTTTGCCAGCCTTTCTGAAGAGGAAACCTGCCAACGCGTACTGAAAACGCTGAAGGACCTGGGACTGGAAGCAGCCAAGGACTTGAAGGTGGGATCGCCCATCAACAAATATATTTCCGGTGGTCAGCGAAAGCGACTGAACATCGCGTTGGAACTTATCAGGGAACCGGCAGTACTCTTCCTGGACGAACCGACGTCCGGTCTTTCTTCGGCCGATACGGAGAAGGTGGTGAACCTGCTGAAGGAGCAGACCTATAAGGGAAAGCTCGTAGTAGTGAATATCCACCAGCCGTCAAGTGATGTCTATAAGTTGTTTGACCGGCTATGGTTGCTGGACAAGGGCGGTTATCCCGTGTTCGACGGCAATCCCATTGACGCCATCACCTATTTCAAGGAAGCTGCCTGCTATGCCGATGCTGAGACGAGTGCCTGTCCTACGTGTGGCAACGTGAACCCGGAGATTGTGCTGAACATCATTGACGACAAGGAAATCAGCAACAGCGGAGAGACATCGGACAACCGGAAAATGACACCGCAAGAGTGGCATGAGCGTTATCTGGAGAAACGTCCGGAAATGGCTGAACCCAAGAAGAGCGACGTGCCACCTTCAGACCAGAAAAAGCCTGGACGCATCAGTCAGTTCTGGATATTCCTACAACGAAACCTGAAGACAAAGATTACCAACGTGCAGTACCTGTGTATTGCCTTGCTGGAAGCGCCTTTACTGGCAGTAATATGCGGTCTGCTGACACGTTATGCACCGCCAGAGGGATACAGCGTCATGGACAACAAGAATCTGGTAAGCTACTTCTTCATGGCCGTCATCGTGGCAACATTCATCGGCATGAGCGGCAGTGCGGAGGAAATCATCAAAGACCGTGCCCTGCTGAAACGTGAAAAGTTCCTACAACTGTCATACGGCAGTTACATCTGGTCGAAGATTGTCCTCATGGGAGCTGTCTCGCTGCTGCAGACGTTCCTGTTCATCGTGACGGGCAATGCCATCATGGGGCTCCATGGGTTGTTTGGGACATGGTGGCTCATACTTTTCGCCACGGCGTGGTTAGCCAACCTGACGGGACTGATTCTCTCACAGTGCCTCAACTCAATCGTCGCAATCTACATCAGTATTCCATTGCTGCTCATACCACAGATTCTGCTGTGCGGACTCGTGGTCAGCTTCTCTGACCTGACACCTAAGAGCACGACCGGAAACGTACCGCTGATAGGCGACCTGATACCCTCACGGTGGAGCTACGAGGCATTGGCCGTGACCGCCTACACAGACAATGACTACGAGCGTCCTTTCTTTGCCATGGACAAGGAACGGCAGGAAACACAGTTCTATAACATGGGATTTCTGTATGAGTTGCAGTCGCAACTGGAAACAATGAACGACGAAGCACGCCGTGGCAAGGATATTGACCCTAAACACCTGCGCATTATCCGTACGAATCTGCCTGTAATAACGAATTATTGCGGAATGGAGCCATACCAGGGTGACTTCACTTACCAGTCACTCTATGACTACATGAAAAAAGCCGAAAGCATCCTGTCGGAACGAGGCAACAGCATCACCCTCAAGAAGGATGCCATGATCAAGAACATGATCAACAAACAAGGCAGGGAAGCACTGCAGGAACTGAAGAAGGACCACTACAATAGCCGTCTGGAGGAGTTTGTGACAGGTGCCGATAACCGACGGATGCTGGACATTGTAGATGACTACATCGTGCCGAGATCAGGAATTATTTACCTGACTCCACACAACAAATTCGGACGGGCTCCGTTTTATAGCAGTGAAAAAATACTTGGCACATGGCACATCAAGACACTTTGGTTCAATATAGGAGTCATTGCCCTGATGAGCATCATAGCCATTATCCTGCTCCTGACAGACTGTCCTGGAAGGTATTTAAGGAAAGAATAACATCGATAACGAGAATAAATAACATATTTACAACAACTAAAAACAAAAAGACATGAAAAAATTAACAATTTTCGCTGTAGCAATTGCAGCAATCGCGTTCACCGCATGTGGAGGGAAAAAGGGTGGACAGACTACTGAGGTGGCAGACTCCGTAAAGTCTTTTGAGCAGGCTCAAGTAGAGGAGAAAATCAAGGTTGAACTTGATAGTCTGGCTGCTGAAGTCGGCAAGATGAAGTCTCTTCCCATTGTTCAGACCGATGACAACGGCATCAAGCTGACCGATCAGGAGAAGCAGGTAAAACCCGACTACCTGATTGACCCCGCTGCTGCTGAGAAGGCCACCACACTGGCTGAGAAATACCGCATGATCAGTGCACTGAGCGTTGACAAGAGCATCGCCGCCATCTACGACATGCCGACGGAGGCATACGAGGCTGCCGTTAATAAGCTCGTTGCTGACATCAACGACCCGTCGTTCAAAGAGATTGACGACGCATCGACTATCTTCGAGACTGGACAGAAGCTCTACGATGCCATGGACAAGAACGGCCGCATCAACTACTTCTGGCAGCTGGTAGGTGCCTCGCTCGTTGAGGAAATCTATGTACTCACACAGAACACCGAAAAGTTCATCACCGCTTTCGACGACGAGTCAGCATCTAACATCACCTATCGTATCATCCTCCTTTCAGACGCTGTCAATCGCCTGGCTAGCTACGACTCCGAGTTTGAGCCCATCGCCAATGCCATTAAGGCTCTGGAGCCGTTGAACGCTACTACTGTTGCAGAGTTGAAGACTCAGCTGACCCAGACAAAGGAGAAGATTGCCGAGGCTCGTGCTTCTCTCATCAAGTAATCTGAGTGGAAGGAACATCTTTGCTTTGACAATCTGTCAAACTGGATCAACGTCGTAATAAATCTGTAACGACGCATATCGCTTATCCGCGAGTATCTGTGACTGCGCAAGCAACAGGTACTCGCGGACTTTTTTAATGTCAATGCCATTCTCCAACTTGAGAACCATCTTTCGGATATTCTGCTGCCGTACCATCGCTACAGCAGGCTTGTCAGGCCCAAGGACGCGCGTTCCGAACCATTGGCGCAGCTGAGATGCCAACGTGATGGCAGCCTGTTCTACCATACGGTTATCCTTGTGTTTCAGGTAGATGTCTATCAAGCGACAGAACGGCGGATAAAGGAAGTCACGGCGCTCTGCGAGCAACTCCTGGTAAAAGGCTTTCGTGTCGTTACATACTACCTGATGGATGAGCGGCAAGTCTGGTTGCTTGGTCTGAAGAATGACCAATCCACGTTTCCCCTTTCGTCCCGCACGTCCGCTAACCTGAGCCATCATCATAAATGCATGTTCGTAGGCACGGAAGTCAGGATAGTTCAGCATGGTATCAGCATTGAGGATGCCTACCACAGAGACGCGGTCAAAATCCAGTCCCTTACTGACCATCTGTGTACCGATGAGAATGTTCGTTCGTCCCTCGGAGAAATCATTGATAATACGTTCGTAGGCATGACGGGAGCGCGTGGTGTCAAGATCCATACGTGCCACGCGGGCCTGAGGAAACAACTCAAGGACGGACTCTTCAATCTTTTCCGTACCATAGCCTCGTGTGAGGAATTCCTCAGAACCGCAACTGGGACACTCCGTAGGAATCTGATAGGTAGCACCACAATAGTGACAAGTCAGCATCTGCTGTGAACGGTGCAGCGTCAGACTGACGTCGCACTGAGAGCAACGAGGCACCCAACCACATTGTTTACACTCTATCATAGGTGCGAAACCGCGACGATTCTGGAACAGGATGGCCTGTTCGCCACGTTCCAAAGCCTCACGCACATGCATTAACAAAACAGGAGAGAACGGTCCTCGCATTTCTTTGCGGTGCTGTAAGGTCTTGACATCAGCAACGATTATTTCCGGCAGTTCTATTCCCTGATAGCGTTCCGTCAGCGTCACCAGTCCGTACTTGCCCCGCTGTGCATTGAAGTAGCTTTCCACAGAGGGTGTGGCAGTACCAAGAAGGACCTTGGCTCCACGGATGCCTATGGAGGAGGATTCTTGGGCAGTTGAAGTCCGTTCGGCCCCTGCAGGAGGAGTGGCCATCACAATAGCTACATCCCGAGCATGGTAGCGGGGCATCGGATCCTGTTGCTTATAGCTGGTTTCATGTTCCTCATCAACAATCACCAGACCTAAACGCTGGAAGGGAAGAAATACAGAGGAGCGGACACCCAAAACAACATCATAAGGATTTGCCGACAGTTGCTTCTGCCATATTTCCACTCTTTCGGCATCGCTATACTTGGAATGGTAGATGCCCAAACGGTTTCCAAACACCCTGCGCAGACGATTTACCATCTGCACAGTCAGGGCTATCTCCGGCAACAAGTAGAGTACCTGTTCCTTGCGTTCGAGCGCCTGTTGGATGAGATGTATATAGATTTCTGTCTTACCGCTCGAAGTAACGCCATGCAACAGTACCACCCGTTTTTTCAGGAACTGGAACTGGATCTGGTTGAAAGCGTCTTGCTGAGATGTATTAAGTTGTTTTATCAACTCAAGATGGGGTTCACCGCCATGGTTCAGCCGCCCCACCTCCCGTTCGTAGCTCAGCAGCATTCCCTTCTGCACCAGCGCATTGATGGCAGCCAATGTGGAATGGCTGCGATTGAGCAGTTCGTCGCGCGTCACTTCCTCGTCACCCATTTGTAACAGACAGCGGAACACCTCCTGCTGTCGTAGTGAACGGCTAAGCATACCAAGGGCAATGTGCTGTCCCTGCTCGCTACGGAACTGGGGAGCCACGCAGACAAAGAGCTCCATACGCGGTTTGTAGCCCTCCTCTGCTTTCATGCCGCTGGGCAGGGCAGCCTTCATTACTTCACCAATGGGCGACATGTAGTAGTCGGCTATCCATTTCCACAGTCTTAACTGCGCAGAGAGCACTATTGGGGCGGCGTCAAGAACCTCGTTAACTGGTTTCACCCCGTAGCCATGCGGTGCTATGTCGTGGATCTTGGCTACGATGCCCAGATAAGTTTTCGAGCGACCAAAAGGCACCTGTACGCGAACACCCACCTGCACTTTCTCCTGCAATGCGGCAGGCACAGCATAGGTGAACACCCCTTGCAGGGGCACTGGCAATATGACGTCAACGTAGTTCATGCAGCCACAAAGGTACAAAAAAAAATAAAGCAAGCGAAACACTTGCTTTATTTTTTATGGATAATAAGAATTCTTTAGAGTGGAATCTTATAACCAATCGTCAGCATGATGACGCTATTCTTGCACTTACCGTTATCGAAGACTTTGGTCAAGCCAAGGTTATAACGTGCATCAATTACAAAGTCGCTGAATTCGTAAGACAAACCAAGGGGAATGGAGAAGTCAAATTTCTTGAATCCCTCACTATCGCTGTTTTCAACATCTCCAAGAGTAGTTTTATTCTTTGTTTTCTGAGAAACCAGGAATCCCGGCTGGACACCGGCCTTAATGGCCAATCCTGGTGCTACATAGTAGTTTGCCATGATGGGCACATTGATGTATGTCATGGATATTGACGGTTCTTTCACACCCAATGGACCAAAAGGCCCCCAATCAATCAAACCTTTTTCTTCTGTCTTGACACCCTGCATGGAAGCCAATACACCAGCAGTAACAGCGAACTGATCTGTTGTCTGGTAGCCAAATTCAGCACCACCCACGAAACCAACTCTCATCTTAGACTCTCTAACCTTTGTCAGTGTGCTAAGCGTTCCACCAACCATCGGCTTAATGAAAGCAGTACCAGCGGGGCTCTGAGCCATAGCAGTAGTTGCGCTGAGCACAACAGCTGCAATTGCCCAAAATACTTTCTTCATAACTTCCACTTTTTAATTAATAGTTGTTTGTTCTATCTAAATAGATGGTAATTGCCAAACAAGTTAATGACGCTGACGGCGCACGGAGACACGCGGCTGGGACGATGAAGTAGTGGTCGTAGATTCCGTACTGCGTGACACGCGCTGCTGGCGTTTACGCGTCTTCTTTTTCTTCTCCTTGGCAGGTTTCACAGTCGCAGTACCCACCTCTGTGGAGTCGGTCGCCGTAGTATCCTTTTTCAGTGAAGAGCTAAAGATGCCTTTCTCGAAGTCAGTCAGTTCCTGTTCTATACGCGCCTGCTCCTTGGCCATCAGCGAATCGGTTGGACAATACTGTGCCAACGTACGTCCAAGCATGTTATTGGTCTTGTAGATCTTACCATTATACATGTTCAGCGTGAAAAAGTCGCTCATGGACATGGTGGCAGCATTGTTCAGGCTACTGGTCATCACTGTCTGACGGCTGAGGAAAGGTTCCAAGTCACTGTAGCGTACCCAGAAGAGAGGGTATTTGGCTGCCTCACCGCCAAAATCATCCTCACGCATCATGACAGGACAAAGGGCCAGGACCTTCCGGCGGAAAGTAGAATTGGACTGGTCGTAATAAGCACACTCCTTGAGGTAGTACAGACGCACTTCCGACGAAGGAATATCGCTGTTATCTACACGAATCTTTCCGTCATTCTCTTCATAGAAGATATGATGGTCAGACAAGAGTGTCTTGAAGTTGACACGTGAAGAGTCGGTAAACACCTCATTGCCGTCCAGCCGGTATTCGTATGCAGGCACATAGCCATTCTGCACCAGTTTGAACATGTAGGTAAACAGGTTCATGTCGTGCCCTACAGGTTCAACAGGATAGTAAAGTCCGCCATTGGCGTCCTGCGTCAGGTCTATCTCGCGATAGATATCGCGGCGCCACACCACATCCTCCGGCATGTCAATAGCCGTAGGAAACATCATACGGGCACGCTGAGTCAGCTGGCCTTGACGCGTCTGCTGTGTAGCAGTCGTTGCATTGGCAGGTTTCTTTCGTCGATTAGCAGGCTGACCAAGCACTTCGCTGACTGACAAATGACAAATGACAAATGATAAAGCTATTACCATCATCATCCGGTTTCCTAATATTCTATTCATGACTCTCTTCATATTTATTTTGCTCATTGTTCATTATTCTTTAGCTCACCCTTCCCTGGCGAAGAAGTGGCTTTCTACTACTTCACGATGACCTCCATGGACGAGGGTAGCGTACGCTGGATGCCGTCAGGTCCTACTGCCGTCACACGGGAGATGTAGAACCGTTTACTGCGCGACAGTTTGCGGAACGTATCCTTCTGACGGGCGGAGAAGCGTGAGCCATCGCTCTGCATCGGCACGGCATTACCCATGTTGTCGAAGAATACGGTCTCGAATGACTGTACCTTAAAGGCTATGTCGAGAATACCGTCATCAATGGCTGCTCCAATACCCTCTGCACCCATCAGTTGTGCTTTCGACAGTCCTCCGCCACGGAATCGTGACTTGCTGCCATCAGCATCGGCTGTGGTAATATAGGCCGTTGGATCAGGAAGTTTACGTACATGGAACGTGAACTGTCCCATCTGCTGGGCTCGTCCCGTATTCGTAGAGGTGACGGTGATGGTCACATCCTTTCCTACAGCCGACGGACGGGCGATGTAGTGTCCGGCACTGACAGGGGTAAGCACACCTCCGGAGATGGAGGCTTGTACCTTCGACAAGGGAACGCCAGGAACGCTGACGCTGATGGGGTTGTTATAACCGGCGTAAAGCACATTCATCAGGTCGGCAGAGACGGTTGCACTCGGATCGACCACGGTGTATTTCTGTTGGAAGTCACGGCGTATGCGGTCGCCATTACTGTTCATTACCTCCAGATAGCCAGCCAACGTAAAGTCGCCGGTTCGTCCACAGACAGTTTCATAGAGCCCATCCTTCAGGTTCAACTCACGCCCTCCTACGTATATTGCAGGTGTCTGTGTCGTATCAACCGCAGCCATGACAATGCGTGCCGAGAATTTATCGCCACGTACAATGGTCTGTGAACTGGGGATGACGAAAGCGTTCAGCGCATTGACACGCACATCCTTCAAATCGACGTTGCTCACCAGCGTGTGCAACACCTCACCCTCAGCATAGCGCACGTCGCTCTGCAACTTGGTCAGCAGCGTGACAGCGGCAGCTACGGGCATATTCTCAAACATATACTGCTGCCAGTTCTTACCCATGGTCAGGGCATTCTTAGGAAGCTTGGTAGAGAGATTCCCCGCAATAATCTTACGCTGGGTAGAATCTTCTATCATGGTCAGAATATGCTCGCGATAGGAATCTATGGCACGTTTCAGGTCTTCGCCTTTCCCTCCACTGGGGGAGAGCATCACCTGCGTCGCCGCTTCCAAATCCTCTTTGTTGCGGAGGTTGTGCACATCGGCGTCTTTTCCGTCAGCTTCCTGGGCTATGGCCAGTTTCAGACTCTCAGCCATGGTGTAGAGTGAGTCACTCATGCGCTTGACCTCCTGTGCCTTCTCGAACCACGCCTTTACCTTTGCAGGATTTTTTTTCATCTGCTCCTCGAAGTCGGAGTAGATGGCATTGTTCTGCAGCGCGGAATTGTCGGTCGTACGATGCAGGCTCTCTTCCACGAGTGAGAAGCCGTTGAGCACCTCGGTCGAGACGTTCAGCGCAAGCATGGCCATGAGGACGACATACATCAGGTTGATCATCTTCTGGCGCGGGTTCAGGGGTCGCTTTTTGATTGCCATTAACTTGATTTACAATTTGACAATTTATTACTATTTAAAGAGCAGCCTTGACTGACATGGCCTCTATCATGCGGGTATAGATGGCATTCAGTTCAGTAATCTGTTGTGCCAGACGCTTTGTCTGCTCATTGATCTCATCGATGGTGCCAATCTGCGAGCTGGCACTCTTCAGTTGCATCTCATAAACCTTGCAGATACCGGTCAGCGTGCGGTTCAGGTTCTCCATCTCCTCGGAATCGGTGGTCAGGCGCTTGCTTTGTTCCGAAACACGCTCCAAGACTTCCGTCAGGTTCTTCAGTCCCTCGACATAAGCATTGGTTGCCTCTGTCATGTCAGGTGTCAGCGGCGGGATAGAAGCCGGAGCAGCAGTTGCAGAAGCCTCGGAGATGCCTGTATGCTCAGAAATCTCTTGGATTGTAGCACGTTCTGAGGGTTCGGAGTGTCCATGACTACCGCCACCGATAACACCACCTCCACCGATAACGCCTCCGCCAATGACGATAGTCTGTCCACCACCGCCGGCTGTTGCGCCACCATTGGCGGCACCATCGCCAACAGATCCGCCTCCGCCACCGACAACGATGCTACCACCACCGATAACACCGCCACCGCTAACGGCAGCTACAGCAGGTGCAGCACCTGACTGACCGGCGACTTCAACGTTCTCAGGCAGGTCGTCTGCTGCAATATGCGTGGGAAGCTCCATGCCGTCGGCCGTCTTGTCAAACGGACGGTCAAAAGCTGAAAGGAAGAATACCACCACCTCGGTTCCCATACCCAAGTAAAGCATGAGATTGGCTCCCGGCAGGTGGGTCAGTTTAAACAAAGTACCAAGAATAACGACTGCCGCACCCCAACTATAGGCATAGTTGAGGAACGTCTGTCCGGGTACACTGTCCATCCACTTCTGCAAGCGATAGACGATATTGATCTTACTGTATTTCGTCATCTTTATCTACAGATTTCAGTTTACTTTCTCTTGCTCTTTTTTACCTTTATCTTTTCACTGGTCGTATTAGCCAGGCTTCGTACACAGCGGAATCCAATATAGGAACGGGGTTGGTTCTGGTACTCATAGGTACGCCATGCCGAGCGGATATAGCTGGCTGGGTCTTTCCACGAACCGCCACGCACACTCTTTTTCTTCAGCCGATAGGGGTCTTCCTTTGCCGCATTATAACTCAACTGCGGATTGATGTCGTTCATCGATGTCACGCCGGCCTCGGTATAGACGGTGGAAGTCCATTCTGCTACGTTGCCTGCCATGTCATAGAGCCCGTTAGAGTTTGCCTGATAGATACCCGTCTTGCTGGTAATCAGGTTACCATCCTGGGTGTAGTCACCCGTTGCAGGCTTGAAGTTGGCAAAGAAGCAGCCATTACCGCTGGCTACGTCTTCATTTTCCCAGGGAAACTCGTTCTGGTCCTTGCCACGGGCTGCATACTCCCACTCGGCCTCTGTCGGCAGACGATAGCGCTGCACGAAACGGGCCTGAGGACCTAAGCCGCGCAACAGGAACTCCGTGCGCCAGGCACAAAAGGCATTAGCCTGTTCCCACGACACACCGACGACAGGATAGTCATTGTAGGCAGCATTCGTAAAGTAATAACGCATGTAGGTCTCGTTCTCGGCATTGGGAAAATCGTTGACCCAACAGGTTGTGTCTGGATAGACATTAACAATATAGGTATTCAGGAAGTCCCACTCGCCAGTGTATTGGCGGTTGATGGTCTCACGAATAATCTTTCCCTCGTCGTCAATATAGGCTGTATCCTTCGATATCCAGATTTCCTCGTTCGGATTGGGCACGATGTCGGTATTCAGGATACGTTCTTCTGGGTTCGGGCGATACTTGCGCTTGGCAGCCTCCACATAGTCGTATATCTCATAGCGATAGTTCAGCTGACGCCAATCCAGCAGTTTCTCACCAGTAACGGGATGTGTGGTATATAGACTCTCGAAAGCACGCTGTTCGTCTTCGTTCGGCTTACGTGGCAATGGTTTTTTCCAGTTTAGATGGGGTTTCACCGGTTCACCGTACTTGTCCTCCTCAATCTTGTAGGTCTCGTCACCACCATATGCCGGGTCGGCAAGGCGTTCACGCAAGATGGAATCACGAACGTAGTTGACAAATTGGCGATACTGGGAATTTGTTACCTCCGTCTCGTCCATCCAGAATCCTTCCACTGAGATGTCACGCAAGGGAGTCTGGCGACCCCATAAGGAGTCCTGCTCGTCAATTCCCATTTTCAGGTGACCACGTCTGATCAGCGTCATGCCATAGGGTGTAGGCTCTGCAAACGCACGGCCACTGACTCCCGTCACCTCTCCACCATTAGCCATCATTGAGCGTCCACCGAAACAACCCGTCAGCAGACAAACTGCCATCATGCACAAAACAGAATGCACAATGCGCAATTGGCTGCGCTTAATCTTTACTATTCTATCTTCTTTTTTCATATACTGATTTTTATCTTTCTATCTTACTTCTCGTGCGAAAGCCATGTTTTTAATAGTCACAGCAGTCGGACGCTCTGGTGCCTGTTACGGCCTTTCTTGCCGAAGTCCAGATCCATCTGGTAGCCTACGCAGAGCTCGTGTGATCCATTCCTGAGACTGATGCCATTGGTATAAAACTCGTAGCTGTAGCCAAGACTCACACCATGAAAGTTGCCCCCCAGCAGCACCGTCACCGAATTGGTTGGGCTGTACGATGCTCCGGCATAGAACATACGCTTCTCGTACATATACTTTACACGTGCCCCAACATCAACACGCCACGCAGTACCGTCAGTACGTGCCAACATGGAGGGGTGTATTGTAAAGAACGGATTTCGAAGGCGAATATTGTATCCGCCTGTCAAATAATACGTACGGTCAATCTGTAACTCGCTTTTTTCACCCAGTTCCACCAGTGGCGCATTAAGATGCATCACGGACACGCCGGCATACCAGTCGCTACGTGCAAAATACAATCCTGCACCCAGGTCGAGGCCCGTTCCCGTCTGTTCACCAGAGGAAAAAGCAGGGTCATCTGGATTATCCAAGTCCAACTTGGAACCGTCCATGTTCTCACTCAGCGCGCCAGCATGAATACCAAGACTGATAACACCGCCCCACAACGGGCGCTTCACCGAATACTGCAAAGCAATACGCTTATGCGAGAACACACCAATCTGGTCGTTCATGAACAAAGCCCCCACCCCATGGAACGTACCAAGGGCATAGAACGGCATGTCGGCCGATGCAAGCATGGTCTTGGGAGCATTCTCAAACCCCGCCATCGTCATGGCGTATGCACCCACAAAGTTCACCTTCTGCACCTTACCCGCTGCGGCAGGGTTAAACGAGGTTTCCATCGCCCAGTAGTGACTGAACGATGGATCGTATTGCGCTGCGCTTTTAATCGAGCATAGTAATACCAGCAATATGACAGCAAATGGCCTTTGCATCGTATTAATAACGCTCCAAAAGCCGTTTTATTGCAACGAACCACATTAAACCATAGGTCAACCGCGTGAAAACGCCACTTTTAGATGCGGTAAACGCCGTTTTCAGCTGGTGAAAACGGCGTTTACACCATGTGAAAACGGCATTTTCAATGGGTCAAAACGGCGCTTTCATTTAGTAAGGGAGTTTATTAAGAGTAGAAAGACAAGTGTACACGTACCAAAGAACTGTTTATCAGGATGTTATGCCACACGAAGAAAAACTGACACCGTTACTTCGCTTTTTTGTAATTGAAATATACGGGCGGAAATCTCTGGTTTTTCATTTTTTTTATCGTACCTTTGCCACAGGATTTCTCATTCGAGTAATTTCCTGCCCAAATTGTGGATTATCATATCATCATTACATAAAATGAAAAGTTTACTATTATCATTCTTGATGGTTTGCTCGCTGACGGCGACGGCCCAGGAAAGCGCAGACCCAAACATGGGACGCGCAGAAACAATGTTTGGCTTCCTGCTGCAGAACCAAGCAGACAGTCTCTATGAGAATCTGTCGGCACAGGTCAAACCGCTGGTTCAGAAGCAACAGTTCGACGGCATTCTTGGCAAGGTAGAGTCGCAAGCAGGCAAATACCAGAAGCATAGCAGCTGGGAAGTGCAGCAGGTGATGGGGCAGAACTGCTACGTTTCTATGGTACAGTTTGAAAAGACAGAACTGGGAGCGCTTGTCATCTTCGATGCAGAAGGCAAGATGCTCGGCATACAGTTGGTGCCAGCCGCTGCGGTAAAAAAAGAGTAGCCCCTGCTGAAGCATCTCCGTCGGCCGAAGAGGACGTAGTACGCTCTGCAGAGACAGCAGGGGCATTTCATGAGATTGCCGATACCATCGTCACAGGCGATATACGTCTGCCGGCAACTATCGTAATGCCTAATAACAACAAGGATATTCCTTTAGTTGTTATGGTACATGGCTCTGGTGCACTCGACCGTGACGAGACAATCTTTGGCAACAAGCCTTTTCGTGAAATTGCCGAAGGCTTAGCAAAAAAGGGTATCGCCACACTACGTTACGACAAGCGCACTTTCGTCTATCGACAGCCCATCACTACCATGGACGATGAAACGATTCTCGATGCGTTGTCAGCCATCCGCGTTGCCCATCGATACAGCGACTGCGTTTTCCTGCTTGGCCACAGTCTTGGTGCCATGCTTGCTCCTCTGATTGCCGAACGTGCTGAAGGCGAGTTAGCAGGAGTGATGATGATGGCAGCTCCTGCCAGGGACTTGGAAGAGGTAGTACGCGAGCAGTTCGACTATCTTCTTCCTTCAGGTGCCAGTCCTGCTTATAAAGAACAGCAGATTGAAAACCTTCGCCAACAATCACCCCATTATCTGCAGCCGCAGGGACAGACAACCTCGGCCTTGCGACAGTCGCTCCCGATGCTCATCCTGCAAGGTGAACGCGACTATCAGGTGACAATGCGCGACTTCCGCCTTTGGCAACAGGTGTTAGAGGGGAAAACTAATGTCAGCTATCATAGTTATCCCAGGCTGAATCACCTGTTCATGGAAGGCGAAGGCAAATCTACTCCAATGGAGTATCAAATAGCGGGCCACGTGGCAGCGTATGCTATTGATGACTTATCAGCGTTTATCCGCCAAGCTATAAAGAAAGAATAGTTGAACGCGACTTCCTTGTTTCACACGGCTAAGAAACCCGGTACTCATAAAAAGTCCGCGAGACAAACAAATTTGATTTGTTTGTCTCGCGGACTTTTAATTACTCAGTAGAATTCCCACCTCTTAATACTCATCCTCGTTGAAAAGAAAATCTTCTTTCGTGGGATAGTCAGGCCAGATGTCCTCAATGCTCTCATAGACATCTCCTTCATCTTCTATTTCCTGTAAATTTTCCAATACTTCCAGCGGTGCGCCAGAACGGATGGCATAGTCTATTAACTCGTCTTTCGTGGCTGGCCAAGGTGCATCTTCAAGTTTAGATGCTAATTCAAGTGTCCAATACATAGTCTTAAAATTTTAGTCGTTTGTGAAATTTGGCGCAAAAGTAGTAAATAATTTCTTATTTACAAGCATTCTGCCATAATATTTCACTACGACCAGCGTTAAAATTTATTTTTTTTGCCAAAGCAAAGAGATAATCGCTTAATCGGTTGACATATTGCTTTACATCGGCATCTACCTTGCTTACTTCCGACAAGGCCACAATACGTCTTTCAGCACGACGGCAGACAGTACGGCATACGTGTGCCTGAGCAGCAGCAACCGTTCCACCAGAAAGGATGAATCCTTGTGCCTCCGGCAGTTCTCCCATCAGTTGGTCAATCCGCTGCTCCAGCTGTTCCACCTCGCCTTCAGGCAAATGAGCCGATGGATATAGCTTTGTCTGACTTTGGTCTGTGGCTAAATGAGTACATACATTGAAAAGTGTATTCTGAATCCGGATTACAGTAACGTATTCTGCATTCTCTTCGCCCATCAGCGATGCAAGCAGGCCCAACTGCGCACTCAGTTCGTCAACAGTCCCATAGGCTTCTATCCGGGCATCATTCTTGCTTACTCTAACGCCACCAACAAGACTCGTCTGTCCTTTGTCCCCATGTCGAGTATATACTTTTGTAATCTTTACCATGTTAGTTTTTAGATTTTCTATATTAAAAATTCACCACATAATTTTGTTTGTATCGCTTTTTATTGAAAAAAACAATACCACAATAGTACAAGTCAAACGTCACTCCAGTGCGATGGTCCTGCTTTACCTGATTCCAAAATGCCTTAGAGTCTTTATCACGTTTTATACCCTCTATAACTAAAACGGAACGAGCATTCACATGCTGTACCAACTGTTCATAAAAGGCGGGGAAATCACCAGACAGTGTCATTCTGCACAACTCCACTGTAGAAACAGAAGTCAAAGGAGCACAACCTGACAAAGCTGTATTCCACATTGCCTTTTGGCAACCTGTTTGCATATAGCGTTGGTAGGCATCTGTTCCTGGCTCATAGTCCGTCATCGCGTCCGGTTGCAGCCAGTTAGCTATACGGAAATACAATCTGCAGAGTTTGCGTGTTTTCTTGTCTATTCCCCTCACGCTCTTCGCCAATTCACCATACGCATAGTAGGGCCAATGTTCGTTGATGACATAACGTATAAACCGATAGTCATAAGGAGATTGGACGCCAAAGCCACGACTATGGTGCATCCTCCTTATCCATACAATCAAACGTTTCAGCTTATACATCAGTCGCTACCACCAGGCCTGTATTTCAACATTGTTTTGTGCTTTGAGGTGGATAGGCATTAGAACTTGTAGCGTAAACCGCCAAGGATGATACCCTGTTCACCAGTACCCAGTTCTACGAAGCCTCGAAAAGCACCACCGAATTCAGCTCCTACGAGCGAGGCTTGCCAATTGAATACTGTTGTGGTCTTATTATTCTTAGTTCCAGATTCAGAAGAAATCGTAATACCAACAGCCGCCTTTGAGTACATACTGAAATGAGTTCTGTTCAACCAGTTATATTTAATGGCGGGCATAATGGTGTAGTACCTTGATTTTGCGTCACCCTCATCATCCCACTTACATCCTGCAATAGCAGCAACAGCACCGACGCCGAAGTTCTCTACCGGACGATAGAAATATTCCATACTGATTGGCCCCCAGTAGCTAAGCTGTTTACCCGTAAACATACCTTTTCCGATTGAAGAAACTATGTCAGTATTGGAGCCACCACCATAGGCGATACTGATTTCATTCTTCCAATCGCTTTGAGCATTCACAGTGGCAATTGCCATCAGAGAAGCAAACACAGATAAAAATAACTTTATCATTATAAATAAATTTTGTATTCTAATTAAGCATATATTATATTACTGGCTGCAAAGATACATAATAATATCTTATAATCAAAGGATTTCACCATAATAAAACAAAAGAAGCCCTGCTATCATGATGATAACAGGGCTTCGCTCTAAAAGAAGGCGGCTTCCTACTCTCCCGCATTGCATTGCAGTACCATCGGCGCAAGCAGGCTTAACTTCTCTGTTCGGAATGGGAA